>ENA-OPSF01000344-OPSF01000344.1-human-gut-metagenome-genome-assembly--contig:-NODE-344-length-42980-cov-9.744391_pt1 | contig 42980 bp, 34 predicted proteins | sample MGYA00241452_ERZ501896 | MGnify/ENA primary metagenome ERZ501896 (study PRJEB25962, sample SAMEA2042111) | human gut metagenome | biome: human gut; feature: human-associated habitat; material: faeces... | reverse complement strand
GATAGCACTCTATTCCTGAGACAACGTCTGCCCACCGGGAAAATCCGCTGACCCCAGAGTTGGGACAGTCAACGGGCGGCGATTCCGATGATGTTTATAATGTTGCCTGCAATCGGACGAAGGAACTGCACCGCTTGGCATATCCCGAACGATACCGCCGTCATCAGGAGCAGAACTTGTCAGCGGCTGGATTCCCAACCGTATGTATCCAAGTCTGTCAATCACGACGCTGTTTCATGGCAACGAGTTCAAGAACACCTCTTACGATCTTTCTCAGAATCTTCTCGACAAGTACGATAGTGGCGCGATTACACTACATGAGTTGGTCAACGAGCTGTTTGAGCCGTGGGAACAGGTGGATGAATCCCAACACAGCCTCCTCGCCATAGCACTTCAAACTGCCTCCGGAGGAATTCCGACACCGCATGTCGGCACAGGCGCAGGCGGTTCATCTTCCGATTTGCCGTGGAACGATAACGACAAAGACAAGTACCAAAGGTCAAAATTCAAGGGGCGAAGATAATCGTAGAGAATTTATCATATTTAACGTGAGTTCGACGAAAATAATCAAAAGTATTTGAAGCATTTATGGTTGGAACTATGAAACATTATCATGATTACGATAATCTCATTATGCGACATCCGATAGTCCCTGTATTAATCTCATTTTCTGTTCGTCCGTGGTTCTGCGAGTCTTCTGCGCCTGAACATTGCCTCAAATACTTTGCAAAATTCATCGACTATTAAGAATTTTTTGTAATTTTGCCTTAGGCGAGTATAGCGATAAAGGTATTTTTTTGTAATTCAGTACTATAAATCAATATAGCTATCACTAATCACCAGATTTACAACTGCTTATTTTTTTACAAACTATCGTTATGAATACTAAAAAAGAAGCTGTCATCCCATTTGACGAAGTCTTGTCTCAAGAGTCGATTGAGAAAATCAAATCGCGTATGGAATATGATGAAACCGATTCGTCTTTATTCTTTGTTGGCCATGACTTCATCAATGGTTTTGCATTAGTGGTATGCGGCTATGAGTATTCGGAATTTGACGAACCGGAAACCCAAATTGTGAATCGAATAGGAGATTTTGTTGACGTATCTCTGGATAAGAATATTAAGTACTCTTCGGGCAAGATTGTAAAGCTTTCTGATGGAGATAAGTCACAATACTCATTTAAGATTTCCCGTATCATGTATCCTGTAACCGAATTTACTTCTTGGGGTGGCACATATGTTAGGGATAAAGAGTCTTCCTACTTCGTTATAAAAGTTGCCAAATATTTGAGAGACGAGGATACGCAGTATTGTTATTACATCGTTGATAGCAACTTAAATGTTATTGAGACATTTAAAGACACTGAAAAATTCGGTGTCGAGTTCGATGGATATAAGCATTGTCAGGTATACATTGAGCGCTCTTTTAGCTTCTTAGATGAGCAACGAGATTACATCGTGTTCTCTCAAAAATTAATGGCTCTATCTGAAGATGATGGATTCTATAATGAACATATGTATGGATTAGACCCCTCTGCGTATGAAGACGCCATGAGCGAATGTGATCCGGATTTTTATGAACGAAGAGAATTTGATATGGAAGATTCCTATGTCGAGACTGACTTTGATGATGAAACGATGCAGAAAATCATCAAAAAAGCAAAAGGTCTCATAGACAGGGATGATGAGGAATATGATGATATTCCGGACGTTTCAGAGATTGATTTCTTCTTTGACAATCCTAAAAATATACTCTATAAAGACATGTTTACAGAGTATTATAGGGAGTTATGGGGTATAATTGATTGTAGGCATAAAGCTGCCCGTCAATTGTTGCCTTTTACAGACAAGAAGAATAATGCTGTTGGAATAATTCACCAGCGCAGGCACAGCATGAAAGGGCTATCTGAACACCGAATGTATGGAGAAGGGTGGGCATTTGATGATAAGCTTTTCTATGGCTATGTAATGTCGGATAAATTCTTCGGATACCCTCCTGTTGTTCAGGGGTTCTCTTTGCTATATGTGTTCAAATATTATCCTGACATCTTGAAATGGCTCTGTGAGAACAATCTCGTTTTGATTCCCAATCATATTCTTGATGAGATTGGTAATAATGAACTTTCTCGATTTATTCGAGGGAATCAGTAAGTTCATTTGAGCTACGCCCCAATATGCGGTGCCAAGAGCAAACTGATAAGTTCTGAATATGTTGGCGTTGTATCTTCCTTTCATGGGAAAACGATTTCGGAAATAGTTCATTCAAAAGGAGGCATTAAGCTTTTGGTTGCCCTCTTACGGTGTGGTAAACTTGAAATCGAGAAAGGGGTATTGGAAAAGCTTAAGCAAAATGCTTCTAATGAAATCGAGAATAAATGTTATGGGATTCTCCTTTCCGTTATTGAAGACATTGAATATTGGAAGAAACAGCATGAGGTCCGGCTTGAAGCGCGATGGGAAGAAGAAAATCTCCGCGAAATCGAACGTCAATTCAACGACCTTATGGACGAGAACGACGCATGGGGGAATATTGATTAATAACATGATAATGAAAAGCTAGCACAAACAGCTTGGACACAGCCTTGTACCCTTTACCCTAATTATCAACACAATTTAGTCAAGACGGAAGTCATCAATGTAATAAGTGTCATCGCGTGGCTGTACGTATTTACCCGTTAGTGCATTGAATATTCCTGAATTGTTGGAAGATGCCCCAACGCTTTATTTCTGTATTTGGCTTATTCATAAAAATTGTTACCACTTAAAAAACAAAAACCGATGATTATAGATTTTTTTAATTTTAACCTCTCTAAACTTTGGATTTCTATATTTGTGATTTTCATCCATGGGGATTAAAGATTGAATTTTCCTATACATATTCGCATGTACTCTTATTGTTTCAAGATTTGCGCAGTTCCTTATCCACCCCTCTTCAAGTTCAATTTCTTCTGAATGTATTGTAATTTCTTTCAGTCGCCAACAGTCTGTGATACAATCTCTTTCAATGTATACTACACTTTCCGGAATTATTACAGATTCCAAATATACATTCTTTGTCAGAAAGTTTTTATGTAGCTTTTTTACGGTACTCCCTATAGTTAAGTATCTAATATCATTAGGTATTCCAGTTGTATGGGCATCTTGTGCATCATAAATTAATGTTTGTAAATTTTTGCAATCACCAAAACAATACCCCTTATTACCAATGATCTCTACATCTTTAGGAATGTGCAATGCCTGCAGATTAGTGCATCTTTCAAAGACTTTAAACTCTATTATACGGAGTTGTTTATTTAAATTAATTTCAAGAAGGTTTTTGCACCCCTCAAATGCGCGTGCCTCTATTGATTTAATACCCTTAGGAAGGTTGTATGATATTAGAGAAGTACAAAAAGAGAAAGCACTATCGCCAATTATTCTGATCGTATCAGGTAAAATGACTTCCTGCAATACACGACAATTGATGAATGCCGATTCTTCGATTTCTACAATAGGCTCAAATATCTCTACTTTTTGAACATATCGATTCAGACACTTAACTATACTCTGCTTTCTAATATCAATAAGAAGTTCGTCTATTATACTATAATTTGGACTTAATGATTCCAACGAACAACCTTCCGGAATTGATGAAATATGGAAATATACAAGTGTAGATGGGAGTGTGATTTTTTCTATATCACTTTCCTTTCTATTGAAAATACGTACCATGATGTCTGCACGAAAAGCATCATTACATATGAATTCCGTACCTTCTTTTATTTTGTACTCCTTACACGTACAATGCTTTCCATCTAATAAACGTTTTCCATCCAAACTATAAATTACGCCAAACTCATCTGTAATCGTCTTCTCTTTATCTAAAATTACACCATAAACTAAATATTTTTGAATCTTCTCATCATTACGTATCTTACACTGCTCTTGATAATATTTATAATCATTGAAAGCATTAAATAAGTTATCACGCGTTGCTGAAATTTGTGAGTATGCATTCTCAGCTAGAGTTTGCTTTTGTTTTTCGGCTATTGCTTTTGAAATGGTAGTAAAAACTGGTCTAATGGAGAACATACAACGATTTGCAGTTGCGCACCATATTTCAGCAGGTTGTTTGCAATTTTCACCGAACCTTAAATCATTGGCACTTTCACTACCATGATATGGACTTGAAGTCCAATAATGCCCGGCTACATATTTCCCTGTTGTATAGTTCATTTGATTAAATGGAAAAAATATGCTATTGCCATTAGGACCAGTTACTAAACGTCCTTCAAATCCATCAAGGATCTTGTTTTCCCATTTACATTTGTCTAGAAGTTCACGACACTCTTTATCAGTAGGTAATCGCCAATTTTCGCTCCACAGATTTGTGGCAGCATCATATTTTTATCACCTGCAATATCTCCTATAGTCTTAACCTTACAATGCTTTGGCTTATTTACTATTGACGGTTCGTTTTCTGCCCAATAAAAATAATCTCCAATATCAGAAGGTTTATAGGCGCCTAAATTAAAAGATGCCCATTTAACAGATAATCCGAGGTCTATAGCTACAGGAGTGGCATTTTTTCTTTGTTTTTGCAAATATTCTTCATGCTTTCTTTCCCTTTCTTTTTGTGCTATAGCTTGCTGGTAGACTGAATCTGCTTTTGGATTAAACCAATAGTATACTTTAAAGATACCAGCCAAAATAAATATTACAACAATGGCTAATATAATCAGTCCAATTATAATAAGAATACCATTAAGAGCTCGATCTGTGCCACCAGCTACTGCATCATCTCCCATATAATCATAATGAGTTTGTGCAATAACTGATGAATACGTCCAAGCACATAATATGAATAAAATAATATGCTTCATGCCAAAAACGATATTAAAATCTCAAAATTTAATCGTGTTGCTTGTGTCATCATAGCATAAATGTAAATCTCAGCCGACTATTATTATCGGCTGGCCGAAGAATGAGGATAGCATTGCGAGTGTGGAAAGGGTGAAATTATGCTGGCCACTCAGCCACTTGGTGATTTCACACGGGCGCTTACCAATCGAGCGGGCAAATTCGGCTTTTGACAACCCTTTCTGGGTCATCAAATCATAGATCCTATTGGACACAGCCATTTCTATGTCCACTTCTCTGCGGATATTATCCGGTATAGATGACACTATACGATTGTATTCCTCAAAGGCAGTCTTCATATATCAAATGTTTTGTCGGTTTCAATTTCATTCTCGGAAACAGTAATGGTTCCGTCCTTCACTCCCTCTTTGATAAGTTTGTCAAAGTTTTGCAGGGTGACTACAAATCCGCGCAACTCATCATCTTCATCATAGGTGCGCGTTTTCTTGACTCCACCGTTGCCAAGAATAAGAATGCTGTCTGAGAGTCGCAGGCAATACAGGCGCAACTTCGATTTAACGACCGGTAGCGCACAGACTCGATCACTCATCTTTCCTTCGGGTCGGAAGAAACGCTCCAAAGCTCCAAGATCAGCTATGCTTTCAACGAACTTGGCTATACGGGCCAAATCTTCATTATACGTAGCGTCGTCTTTGAAACGGTTATAGAAACGAAGATATTCCCCTTTATCCTCAGTGATGAACTGAATGGTGTAAAGGGTGCAGTTATGGTCTTTGTTTAGCTGTATAAGTTCTGCCTCGCTCATATTTGTATTGTCTCTTTGCCTTAATAACCGCAAAGTTACGAAAAATGTTTTACTTTTGAGTAAATACGCCGATGTTTTTTGTGTCAAAGCTTCATGATTATCTCCGGCGCCCGTTTAAGTTTAGAAATCAGATGCGTTGTGCGCCAATTCACTTATTTTTCGTCATTTTTTGTAACTTTGTAGTTCGGATGGCTTTGTAGAGGCCGCCTTTAAAGATGATGAAAATTAAGTTTTTTCATAGACGCCCGTTAATGGTCGTGTTTGTTGTGGTTATCGCGGCAAGTATCGGTGTGTCGTGTTCTCATTCAAAGCAAACGCAGATTCTTTCGGAGGCAGAAAAAATTGCTACCGAATATCCCGACAGCGCATTGGCGATTCTGGAGTCAATAGACCCCTCCGACATCACGGCTGACTCTTTAAAAGCAAAATTATATTACCTCAAGGCTTACGGACATATGAGCTGCCACCGTTCCATGGTCGGGGATTCCCTGATTACGTTAGCCCACAATTATTATCGCGGAAAGGATATTGTGAAAGATGTCCGCAGCGGCATCGCTCTTGCCTGGTACAGGTTCTGGGCCGGTGACACACCAGATTCTATTGCATTATAACGGTGCTGTCGGCAGTTTCAGCTTCGACTTCAACGCCGATTATCTGTGGAATAAGAAGATGGAGTATTCATTGAGCGACGAGTTCGAATCTCGTCCTCTCCGCAAAACCACCAAGCAAAATCGCTGCAAGCCAATAACTTGCGGCGATTTTTATTTTATATGCATACAAAAACACATATAATAGTTTAATGTTTACTATACAAACGAGTTTGTCGGTTTGCAAATCATGGAATAACAATATTTTCTTTTGTAATTAACCATGATTCGTGTTTATTAATGGCTGTCTGATTTATTTTTGGTATTTGAATATGGCTTTAATGCGAGTCAAACCAGCAGTTCCTAAAATGAGCAGTGCTGCATATTGAAATGTTTTGGCAAGTCCGAAAAACACCGCCCATAATACACCTTTCGTTGTTGCCGATACGGGAAGCAATATCTGAGTAAATGAAACTATATAGCTGATTACACAGAGTGTTGCCACTACTATACCTGTACGAAACGACAGCCTGCCAAGCCATTGTTTGAATCGAATGAAAGTAGGTGGCATAACAATTAAAACATTTTTTTACGATTATCGTTTGTCTCCTTCTATTTGTTCCATTGCCTTCATAGGACATTTTCTCACGCATTTGCCACACTCGATGCAAAGGTTGTAATCTATCACCGGAAAACCGTCGGCATCCTGTAAAATGGCACCGACCGGACACATCTTAATCAGTGGACATACATGGTTGTGTGGGCATATATTTTTATTGACCTGTATCATGATACTGTTTTTGTTTGCAAAATTAAGCATTATTCCTTGTTCTACGAAATAGATTTTTTATATCTTAGCATCGAAATTATCGAATACAAACAAAGTTATATGACACTTCAACAAATGGAATACATAGTGGCGGTTGATAAATACCGCCATTTTGCAAAGGCGGCGGAGTCGTGCGGCGTTTCGCAGTCAACCTTGTCTTCACTTGTTCAAAAACTGGAGACAGAACTTGATGTGACTATATTTGATCGCAACAGTCATCCGGTGAAGCCGACGGCTGTCGGTGAAGAAATCATCAGCCGGGTAAAGCGAGTATTGTTCAATGCCGCACAGGTCAAAGAACTGGTGGCTACAAGAAAAGGAGAGTCCGTTGGAAATATCTCGTTTGGGATTATTTCAACGGTTGCGTCATATCTCTTACCCAAGATGTTTAAATATCTGTCGGTCAACCATCCTGACATACATCTGCATGTCGAGGAAGCGAGGGTTTCTACCCTCGGCTCAAAACTGGAGCGAGGGGAGATTGATATCGCGCTTATGGCGACACCTGTCAACAACAGCGAATTGCTGGAAATCCCGATTTTTCAGGAACGGCTCATGGCTTATGTCTCCCCTGAATCGTCTATCCACAATGACACTGTTTTGCAGGCAGACCTCCTTCCTATAGATAGCGTCTGGGTGCTACGTGAAGGTTATTGTCCCAATCGCGGTGTTTTCCCTTTCTGTAACAATATCACCGGCAAGCATGCCATATATGAAGCTGGAAACGTAGAGACTCTCATCAAAATCGTGGATGAGAACGGTGGGTATGCAATCATTCCTGAACTGCATGTGCCACTTCTCAGAAAATGCCAACAAGCAAATGTCCGCATATTCGCAAACCCCGAACCGAGTCGTGAGATAGCCTTTGTGGTTCACCGCAATTTCGTGCGTGAACGATTGCTCAACATCCTTGCCGATGCAATAAAGGCCATCATCCCCGCAACCATGCTCTACCAACGGATTAAAAAGTTCCCGATAGCCCTGTAATCGAGATTATCAATATCATTATCTATTTTATCGTTTGTATCAATAAAGTAAACTGTGTAACTTTGCAGTCGTAAAATGATGTAAACAAGCAAGAACCCCATGGCTCATAAACAATTTTTCCGTTCACTGCCCCGAAAGGGCTTCCCGTTATACTGGATTCTGTTGGTATATCTTGTCGTTGGCTATTTCTGGCCGGTTATCGGTTTCCTTGCCATAATCTGCATGATAGCACCTGTCGCATTTGCCGTGCGCAAAGGACGGTGGTGGTGCGGCAATGCCTGCCCACGTGGTAACTTCTATGACCGTGTACTGACGAAATACTCACCGCACAAACCTATTCCGGCGTTTGTACGCACAAAAGGATTCCGTATCTTCATGGTGATGTTCATCTTCACCATGTTCGGCATACAGATGTACCGAGCCTGGGGAGACTGGAACGACATGGGACGTGTATTCTGGACAATCATACTGATTACCACTATTGTAGGCGTGACTCTTTCTTTTATTTACGCTCCGCGCACATGGTGCTCGTTTTGCCCTATGGGAACGCTATCTGCATGGGTGACTCCTCGCAGCGGCAGACTTCCCAACAACTACCGTCGCATTCTGGTAGGAGAAAAATGTACTACCAGATGTAAGCTGTGCTCTGCAGTGTGCCCCATGCAACTGAAGCCTTATGAGAGCCGGAATGACGAAGAGGGTTTCCTCCATCCCGATTGTATCAAGTGCGGCAATTGCGTAAAAGGATGTCCTCTTAAAGTCCCAGAGATGAAGCCTTGACTGACATAAATCTAATGAGCGCAACGATAGATTACATTAACAAAAAAATAGATTATGATGAAAATTGCAATTCCTCTTTGGTAAGCTCGAACATGAAGTCTTCAGGGAATCTGCTTATATTGCGCCTGACCTGTTCTTTCAGTCGTTTAGTTTCCACGCCATATAATCGGGCCAAGTCACTGTCAATCATAACTTGTTGGCCACGAATTACATGAATTAGGCTTTCAATCGGCAACAACGAAGTGTTATTGCGATTGTCAAATGGTTCCAATTTATTACCTGATTCTTCCATGGGGGAATGCCTTAGTAAATGCAAAGTTACAAAAAATATAGACAGATCAGCAGTCTAATTAATATTTTCAACATTTGTTGAAAATCAGGTAGATTTTTCTGCGTAATTTTGCATATCTCATATCATATTGATTTATGAAAGCAATAACGGCCAATCATACAAAGCGGAAGCCCCGGCAGTGATGTCGGGGCTTCTATAGGATGAGCAGGAGTATGCGCGTCAATGGACGCAGCATACTTCCTGAGCCTTTATCATATATGCGATCAGAGAATCGTTGGAGCAGATTATCTCATGGAGCCTATCCTGATAGAGGGCCATGTCCTCGATTTTTTTGCGGGCAACTCCCGATTCTTCTGCGGCGCTGATCACTGCCGGCGCTACAACCGTCAGCAACCGGCGGTCGAATGGTTTCGGCAGAATATAGTCTTTGCCGAACGTCAGCCCGTCAACACCGTAAGCCTTGATGATATCTTCGGGCACAGGCTCCTGCGCGAGCGCGGCGATGGCTTTGGCGGCGGCGACTTTCATGGGCTCGTTGATTTCCGTGGCCCGACAGTCCAGTGCGCCACGGAAAATATATGGGAAGCCGAGCACATTGTTTATCTGGTTGGGATAGTCACTGCGACCTGTGGCAAAGATAAGATCGGGACGCGCCTTGACTGCTGATTCATAGGCAATCTCGGGTTCGGGATTGGCCAGAGCGAACACAATGGGGCGGTCGGCCATCGACCTGACCATCTCAGGCGTGACAACGTCGGCCACCGACAGCCCGAGGAATACGTCGGCCCCTTTCATGGCGTCGGCCAGAGTGTGGAGGTCGCGTGTGGTGGCGAACTCGGCTTTTGTCGGAGTCAGGGAGCCGCGGTCTATTCTGATCACTCCGTGGCTGTCGCACATGACGATATTCTCATGCCGCAGCCCTAATTCGCAGAACAGGCGTGTGCAGGCTATGGCTGCCGCTCCGGCTCCGTTGACAACCAGACGCACATTACCTATACTCTTCTCCTGAAGCTTGAGGGCATTGATGAGTGCCGCCGACGAAATTATGGCGGTGCCGTGCTGGTCGTCGTGCATGACTGGAATGTCGAGCCGGCTGCGCAGCTCCTTTTCAATCTCGAAACATTCCGGCGCCTTGATATCTTCGAGATTTATGCCGCCGAAAGTCGGAGCAAGTCGGGCAACCGTTTTGATGAACTCCTGCGGATTCTTCTCGTCGATTTCGAGATCGAAAGCGTCGAGACCTGCAAAAATCTTGAACAGCAAAGCTTTCCCTTCCATTACAGGTTTTCCGGCCTTCGCGCCGATGTCGCCGAGTCCGAGCACAGCAGTGCCGTTCGATATCACGGCCACGAGGTTGCCGCGGTTCGTATAGTCGAAAACTCTGTCGGCATCATCCTTGATTGCCAGGCAGGGATACGCCACTCCCGGCGAATAGGCCAGCGAGAGGTCGTCGGGAGTGTCGTAGGGTTTGGTCGGGATCACCTCGGTCTTTCCGGGGCGCGGATAGCGGTGATAGTCGAGAGCGCGTTGTTCGTCTGATTTCGTCATATCTTAAAAAACTGTTTCGTTCACACTACTAACATATCGTCTCTCCCTATGGTTTTATTGCGTGCGTCGACAAGACGGCGCGCTGTCAGCGGATGCCGAGCAGTTTGTGGAGCTGGAGCGACAGCTTCCAGCGCGGGTTGCGCCTGATATAGTCGATACAGGCTGCGAGATTGCGCTCGTTGTAGACGGCGTCGTTGCGGTCGCAGGGCTGTAGATAGTAACACTGATCGTCAGTGGCGCGGACTCCGGCAAGGCGGTCGATATGGTCGGTGTGGTTCATGTCGAACACAACCTTCAGCTCGTCGATGCGCTGTATCTCGGGAATCATGCCGAATTTAGGCGATACGGTTATCCAGTCGATATGCGCGGCCACGTCATCGGCGAGGCGAACCGTTCCGTTGGTTTCGATATGGACGATCTTTCCCGCGCGTTTGAGCTGTCCGAGCAGTGGAGCAGTGAGCTGTAGAGTCGGTTCTCCGCCGGTCAGAATTACGTGTTCCGACGGAAATTCCCCGACGCAGCCGACAATTTCGGCTTCGGTCATCTCCCGGCCCGACTGATGGTCGGTATCGCAGAAGTCACAGCGCAGATTGCATCCCGAGAAGCGCACGAACGTGGCCGGAGTGCCTGCGAAGCGCCCCTCTCCCTGAAGCGAATAGAATATCTCGTTTACTGTCATAGAGCCGGCCCGTTGAAGGAGTCGTCGACATAGACAGCGATGTTCCCCTCGCTTTCCTGAACCGATGCTTTGTAGCATTGAGGAATCTGGCCGACAACCCATCGGGCTATGTTTTCGGCCGTCGGGTTGAACGGCAGCACGTCGTTGAGATGGCGGTGGTCGAGCGCCCCGTGAATCAGGTCTTTAATATGTTTGAAGTCACAGACCATGCCGTCGGCATTGAGTTCCCGGGCGGCGCAATAAACCGTGATGACCCAGTTGTGGCCGTGGGTGTTGGCGCACTTGCTTTCGTATGACAGCTCGAGCCTGTGCGACCCCGAGATTTCCATGCGTTTGACGACGTAGTACATAATGCTGATTCCTTTTTGACCCCGCAAAGATACAACAAAATCCGCAAAATTACTGATGCGGCGTGGCGGGGGCTTTCAGCTTTATCGATTCGATGTAGGAGGTCTGAGGCGTGCAGTTCTCGATTCTGATGTTCTCGAGCCAGTCGGCGAGGGCTTTGCGGGCGGTAGCGACGTCGGGACGGGCTTCGCGGATCTCTTTGTAGGTGCCGCGCGGAGCCTCGGCGAAGTTCACGATGATTTCCCAGTTCTCGGGGCGCGTGATAGCTGCCATACATGATTTGTCGACCTTTTTGTAGGGCCAGAACGTATAGCCGATATTATTGCTCTCGAGTGTCTCGCAGAAGCGGCGCTGCCATTGGTCGGTGTTATGGCCGATCTCACCCATATACATCGGAAGGTTGACCTTGTCGCGGAACTCGATGAAATTCCCGATCGCCTCGGGAGTGGGATCGCCGCCGTAGCGATGGCAGGTATACATCAGCTTGTCGTCGTAGGTCGAATCGGTGAAGGGCTTGAAGTTGCCGTTCCACTGTGAGCCGCCGAGCAGTATGATGTGGTTTGTGTCGACCGCACGGATAGCCTTTACGGCGCGTTTGTGGAGCCGTTCAAGGCGGGCGTTGAGTTCCTCGACATTGTCGAAATACGGAGCTATAGGTTCGTTGATAAGCTCATAGCCTAAAATTATAGGCTCGTCTTTATAGCGCCGGGCTATCTTCTGCCAGATGTCACAGAAGAGCTGCTGAAGCTTTTCGCTTTCGAAAAGCCAGGGATATCCGTAGCTGTCGTCGATATTGTCGCCTGTCTGGCCGCCGGGTGCGTCGTGCATATCGAGAATGAGATGTAGGCCGTTGTCGCGACACCATCCCACTACGCTGTCGATGCGCGCGAACCCGTCCTGCCGGGCCGTAAGGCCCATGTAGTCTTCGTCGGTGAAGAGCTTGTAGTGGAACGGCAGGCGGATTGTGTTGGCGCCTGTCGAGGCGATGAACTCGATGTCTTTGCGCGTGATATAGTTGTCTTTGAACTGCTGCCAGAATTCGGCGGCATATTCTTCGCCGGCAAGCTGGCAAAGCATCTCGTTAATGAAACGCGGCGAGTTGGTTCGCTGGAAACCGAACATATAGCCCTCGGGGTTGAGCCAGTTGCCGAGGTTCGTACCGCGGATGAATAGTTTTGTGCCGTCGGGCTTGATGAGGTCGGGCCCTTTGACCTCTACAAACTTGCCTGCGCTGGCCTGTCCGGCGGCGCCGAAAAGAGCTGCCGCGGCCACGATGAGAGAGAGTAAACCTTTGGTTTTCATGTTGTTTGAATTAAAGAAATAACGTGATGACTAACTGTTGATGCTGTAAAGATACGAAATTATTTTTAACGTTGCTGCGTTCTTTCGGCTTTAAGGTCTTTAAAGTCCTTAAAGTCTTTAAGGTCCTTAATAACTTAATACTTTGAAGTATGCCGGAAATCATCAAATCGACGGGCGATTATAAGAAGCTGCTGTCATATCAGAAGACTGATGTGATTTACCAGATCACATTTTTCTTCTGCCACAACTTTCTCGATATTGGAGACCGCATTGTCGACCAAATGATTCAGGCAGCGCGCTCGGGCAAGCAGAACATCATTGAGGGGTGTGCTGCTTCTGCCACATCGTCAAAGACCGAGCTGCGTCTGCTCAATGTTGCGAAGGCAAGCCTGAAGGAATTGCTTGAGGATTACGAAGACTATCTGAAAACACGCGGCCACCGACAGTGGCAACAGGGCAGTCCCGAGTTTGAGGCGATGCGCCGCCTTGGCGCCACCCGCAATGATGCGACATATTTTATGGGGCTCGTGGCGTCGCGGCCTCCCGAGACTATAGCCAATATGGCTATAATTCTGCTGAATCAGGCTGATTATCTGCTTTTCAGACAGCTCAAAAAGGCCGAATAAGACTTTATTGACGAGGGCGGCTTTTCCGAGCGAATGGCTGCCGCCCGCCGCAAGCGTCGCAAGTTTTAGACTTCTCGTTAAGGACTTTAAGGATCTTAAGGACCTTTACATTGCCGCGGGTTGGCCAAAAATCTGTATCTTTGCAGGGTTAACCTTCAGTTTATGAAATACAGTGCAATTATCGTTGCGGCGTTGAGCGCCGCGGTTCTCTCTTCGTGTGGCGGCAGCGGCAAGGGTCTTGCCGACGGCGCCTCGGGCAATATGGAGGCCTACGAGTCGGGCGATGTCAACGCCGTCGTTCAGGCCAAACCCGAAATCATGATAATCCCCGGCGACCAGACTCTCAAGCGGTTCCATGCCATCGAGTCGGGCAATGGCGGCGTCACTCGCGACTTTCAGAAATATCTGCTGGCCGACCGCGATGCCCGCTCTGTCTTCTCGATAATCCAGGGGGAGTTTCAGAATCAGAACTTCCCGCTCAACGACCTCGAGCAGACTCTGAAGCAGCTCGACACCCGCGGCGCCACCGACATTGCCGACGGCCTCGCCAAGGATTCGAAGACGATTCTGATGGAGACGGCCCAGCCCGACATCATCCTCGAGCTCGACTACGACACCAAGGGGGATGACAATGTGCTGCGCCACAGCAACGGCCACGACACCCGCGCCGCCTTCACCCTCAACGCCATCGACGCCTACACCAACAAGGTGGTTGCCACGGTGACCACTCCGCCTGTCGAGGGGGAGAGCAAGGCCGAGATCGTCAAGAAGGAGCTCGTCAAACGCCTGCCCGACTTCATGGAGGATATTCAGGAGTATTTCTCCGACCTGCTGACGCGCGGCCGCGAGGTGACGGTGCGCGTCAATGTCGACGAGGGGAGCAATATCAGCCTCGCCGATGTCAGTGCCGAGGGCGACACCTACAGCGACTATATCGTCGACTATATCAAGAAGCACACCGTCAAGGGCGCCTACAAACTTCAGTCGAACACCGACAACGCGCTGGTGTTCACGGGTGTGCGCATCAAGCTGCTCAACAGCGACGGCACGCAGTATGGCGTCTACGACTGGACGCGCGACCTGGCCCGCGCCATGCGCAAAGACCTCGGCGTCAAGGTGCAGAACCGCGCTCAGGGTCTGGGCGAGGTAGTTCTTACTCTTCAAGGAATCTGACATTATGAATAGGCTGATAATCAGACTGGCAGCCGTCTCAGCTATGGCGGTCCTCGCAGCGTGCGGAGGCAACGGCACCAAGTTCAACCCTGCAGAAGATAACCGCGACAGCCGCGACAGCACCGCGGTGGTTGCCGCGCGTCCGGCCGGTGCGCTTGAAGAAGTGCTCGCCATGCGCGGCGTGAAGGTCAGCGTCATTGCGCCCGAGCTTCCCGCCGGATTCTCGCGCGCCGAGGCCGACGGCATCGCCGCCCGCCTCGTCAACGTCTGTGCCGCCAACGGAATCAGCGGCCTGGGCACATCGCCCGGCTTCGTGCTTGGTACGACCATCATCCCCGGCTCGGAACAGCAGACCGGCACGGCGCCGCAGAAGACCATCGTCGAGTATGAGCTCGTCTACTCGGTGGGCAATGCCGCTACCGGCGACATCTACGCCTCGACAACCCAGCGCATCACCGGCGCCGGACGCGATGCCGCCGACGCGCGCCGCAATGCCTTGCGACAGATAAAATCCACCCCGGCGCTCCAGAAGATGCTCAGCGAGGCGTCGGATCGCATCATCGACTGGTACGACAAGAACCTGCCGACGCTCCGTTCTCAGGTTGAGTCGGCAGCCTCGCGCGGCGACTACGCCCTGGCGCTGGCCTATATCGACGCCGTTCCGCAGCAGTCGGCCTCGGTCTTCGCCTACGCCACTGAGGCACGTCCGGCCCTCTTCGACGCCTGGCGCAAGAAGACCGCCGCCGACAATCTCACCGCCATGCGCGCTGCCATAGGCGCCGCCGGCGACACCTTCGACCCCGCCTGCGCCGGCTACTTCGCCCTGATTCCGCCCGGCTCGCCCGAATATGGCGAGGCCGAGAAACTCTTCGCAGTCTATCAGACGCGCTGCGAGGCGCGCGTCAGGGAGCTTGAGGCCAATGCACGCGCCGACACGGCCGCCGCCCGCGAGTTCCGCAAGGTGCAGATGAATTTCAACCAGCAGAAAGAGCTGGCCCAGATCGAGGCCGACAAGGTCGTTGCCAAATATGAGGCACAGGCCAATGCCGCCGCCATGCAGAGCCAGATGGACGACGAGCGCTACGAGAAGCGCAAGGGCTTCTGGTCGAAGCTCGGCGACCGCATCATCGGCGGCATCGATTCGCTGCGCGGCATCGACGAAGAAGATTGACAAACAATACATCGCAATGAAACAGATATACCTGGTATTGGCGGCCGTCGCCGCGCTGCTGCTGACGGCCTGCGGCCACGGCGACGACTACCGCGTCGCCTGCAAGGAGGGTAATTTCGACGAGGCTCACGACATTCTCTCGCGCCTCCACGGGCGCTTCGAAGATGTCTATTCTGAGCACTACGGACTTATGGAATGGCACACCGACGACCGCGCCCTGATCGAGGCTGCCGCTTCGGAATACGGCACGGCGGCAACGCATATTCTGACAACCGAGGCGCGCTGGCTCATCTCGCAGAACGATCCCGAGACTGTCGGCAACGCGCTGGTGAACCTCTTCAACGAGCTCCAGCCCATAGGCAAACGCCTTCCCGAGGGAACGGGCTATCACCCCGGCGGGACTAAGAGCCTCCAGAAGGATTGCGCCGACATCAACTGCTACCGCGAGTATGTCAAGGCTAACAATGCGCTGGCCGACGTTATCCTCGATCTCGCCGTCCACAACCGCGACGAGGCTCTGCTTGAAGTGGCCGTGTCGCATTATCTCGACGAGCCTGAGATTGTCGAGGACGGCTACGACCAGAAGGTCGTCTACCGCCGATCGGACAAGCTCGCCAAGTTTGTCGACTTCGCCCGGTCGAAGGGCTTAGACCAGGTGCCCGGCCTGATGGAGGCCGAGGACTATGGCGTCGAGCTCCCCGAGGTCGAGATGCCGGAGGTCGAGCTCCCCGATGTAGAATTACCTGAACAATAAACCAATCACATAATTTTATGAAATTAAGAACTTTGATTGCGCTGGCCGGACTGCTCGTATGCCTCGGCATGAGCGCGCAGGAATTTAAGATCGGCGACGCCAAATACCGCTCTTTAGGCGACGGAAATGCCGAACTCGTCGACTACAAGAAGGCCAAAGGTGAGGTTACTTTGCCCTCGACAGTCACCGACCCCAAGAGCGGCACGAGCTATTCGCTGACCTCCATAGCGCGCGAAGCCTTTAAGAAAAGCGGCGCCACCAAGATTGTCCTTCCCGAATCGCTCGACTACGACGGAATCGGAACAGCCGCTTTCAAGGACAGCAAAGATCTGACCGAGGTTGTGCTGCCTGAGTCGGTTACGGTGCTTCCCAATGAAGCGTTCATGGGCTGTAAGAGTCTTATAACTGTAAATGATGAGAATATTGAAATTATCGGAGCTGATGTTTATCGAAACTGCAATCTGACACAATGGTCTATACCTTCGTCTGTCAAGATAATCGGCAACGGCGCTTTCGAGTATAATCCGGAATTGAAAATAGTTGAGGTTCAGCCGAATGACCAAATACTTGAGTTCGGGTATGATGTTTTCTATGGTTGTCCGATAGAAGCATTAGTGCTCGGCCGCAGTGTTCATGCTGAAAAAGGCGGTATAGGCCAGAATCGTCCGTTCAACAACAATCCGGCGCTGCGTCAGATAATAATCGGTCCGAAAGTCGACTATCTTTCGCCTGACTTCTTCGAAGGATGCACGAACCTTCAGGTTGTAAAACTCTCAAATCCTGAAATTAGCGCACCTATGGCGAAAGCTCTCGGACAATTAGGCGGCAATGCCATGGTTTATATCGGCGACGAGGCTATTGACGTCCCGAAAGCTATAGAATACAATCTTAAGTCGGCGTTGTTTAAGAGATACGCAGCCAAATATATTGGAGCAACCGCGAATAGAGACGAACATGGCGATCTCTATAACCCGTGGTTCAATTACCTTGCGGGTGTGATGAGATCCGACTATGGTGGATATACACAGCTTTCTGAACAAGACATCAAAGATCATCTCGATCTTTTCTATCAGATGCTCTACGAAATAACCGACAACATTTTCGCAGAATGGACTCTGCCGTTCGTGGAAAATGAGTCGCTGTCGATCAATGGTGTCGCCAACAACCTTATCGGTGCCATCATTATGGAGAACGGCGGAAGCAGACTCAGCGGCATCCGTGGATGGGCTGATATGGATCTGCTGCGCAAGGATGTCGCCGCCGGCGACAGTTCGCGCCTCCACGACTATGAGGTTCTGCTCGGACTTGCCGAACTGAACCTCAAAGCTGATCCTAAGAATAATGTCTATGCCTGCGCGCTCCAGCTCGCCGGTCTCTGCGGTACGGGTCAGTGGGAAAAGGCGGCAGCTTACTATCCGAAGGCCCATCGTCTGATCACCGATAACGGCAAGTATGGCGTGCCGGCTGAGGTGACCTACATGCGCGACGTCATCAACGAGCATGGCTTCAAGGCCAAAGATCCCGTCTACGCCAAAGCCGGGGCCAAGGGCCGCAAGGGCGCCAAGAGCGGCGGCGGAAACAGCGACCAGAAGAGCGAGCTGCTCGAATACTTCTTCGAGAAGGGCTACCAGAAATATAAGGAGCACCGCGACATGCGCCGCTTCAAGCGCTGGCTGCGCAAAACCGGCCGCATCTAAACAAGCGAGGGGGCTCCGATGCCCCCTCTTTTGTTTTGTAAGGACCTTAAGGACTTTATGGTTTCTAAAGGTTGATGGCGGACTGGCCGGAGGTGGAGCGCGAGAGTGAGCGGATGTCGCTGGTGGGGATGTTGATGGCCGACTGGCCGGAGGCGTCGGCGTTGAGGGCGTCGGCTTTGCAGGTGGCGATGTTGATGGCCGACTGGCCGCTGGTTGTGAGGCTGACGTCGGTGGCGGTGACGAAGCCGAGGTTGGCGACCGACTGGCCGGAGCATCCGGCGTTGATGTCGGCTGCCGTGACGTCTTTGCAGCGGAACACGCTCTGGCCCGAGGTGCCGACGCTGAGCTGCGTGGTAGCGATGTTGTCGATGATGGTGAGGCGCGCCTGGCCCGTGGTTTCGAAGGCGAGCTTGTCGCCGAAGCCGGTGCCGCGCAGGGTGAACTGTGACTGGCCGTGGGCCGTCGCCTTGTTAATGACGGGCATCGTTACCGTCACGTCGACCTTCTTCAAGAGCTGGCGCAGGATGGCGTTGTCGTTGGTGTTCCAGCCGATGTCCAGACTTTTCCCGTTCTTAGCGACGGCGAGATACTGAAAATAGGCTTCGGGAGCTTCAACGGCTACGGAGTATTCGGCACCCGTTGTTATCTCGACGTTGAAATGATAGCCTGCATCGACTTCAGAGAAGCCTCTGACGCTGAAGTTTCTGACGACGGAAGGCTTCTGGACCACCGTTTCGACAGAAACTGATTTCGAGGATGAGCACGATGTTGTTGTTAAAGCCGCTGCGCATATCAGGGCGCATGAGGCGATGGCGATGATTCTGTTCATTGTCGGGGGTTGAGGTTAGTTGTTTTCTATATAGACGCAACTCGACTGCATTTTATGACACTGAAGGCCAAATTTTTTTGCAATAAAATGTCGCGGAGCGACTGTACGGCCTGTTAACCGCGTACAGCCGAGAGGCTGTGCGCGGAAAGTCCGTCCAACCAACAATACAGTCGCGGCGCGACTGAACTACACCGAGCAGAAATGAAGTCGCTCCGCGACTATGAGGATGGGAGTGGCTACTCTCCGCGCACTGGCAGTGCCAGTACGCGGTTAACAGGCCATTTAGTCGCTCCGCGACTTTTTTGTTCAATAAAAGCAGCGACGGCGCGCCGGTGAGGGCGCGCCGTCGGGAGTGTTCAGCAGTGATTGCCGGTTATTTCTTGAGCCACTTGTCGAGCCAGCGGAAGAATACGCGCTGCCAGAGGATAGCGTTCTGGGGCTTCAGAATCCAGTGGTTTTCGTCGGGGAAGATGAGCATCTCGGCGGGCACACCGCGGAGTTTGGCGGCGTTGAAGGCCATCTCGCCCTGCGACGAGAGGATGCGGTAGTCGAGTTCTCCGTGGGTAATCAGAATCGGGGTGTCCCATTTGTCGACGAAGCGGTGGGGCGACGTGGCGAAGGTTGCCTGAGCCACAGGATTTTCCTTGTCCCAGTAGGCGCCCCCCATATCCCAGTTTGCGAACCACATCTCTTCGGTCTCGAGATACTGGGTCTCGATGTTGAAGATTCCGGCGTGGGCGATGAAGCAGGCGAAGCGCTTGTCGTGGTGGCCGGCGAGCCAGTAGACCGAGAAGCCGCCGTAGCTGGCGCCGACAGCACCGATATGGTCGGCGTCGACATATTCCTTACGCTTGGCGTAGTCGACAGCCGAGAAGTAGTCGCGCATGTTCTGGCCGCCATAGTCGCCGCTGATCTGTGCGTTCCATTCAGTGCCGAAGCCGGGGAGACCGCGGCGGTTCGGGGCGATGACGACATAGCCGTTCGAGGCCATGAGGGCGAAGTTCCAGCGGTAGCTCCAGAACTGGCTGACAGCCTGCTGCGGGCCGCCCTGACAGTAGAGGATAGCGGGATATTTCTTGGTGGCGTCGAAGTTGGGCGGGAGAACCATCCAGACGAGCATCTTCTTGCCGTCGGTTGTCGGAACCATGCACTTTTCGACAGTCGGCATCTTCAGCGACGACAGCAGCTGGGTGTTGACGTCGGTCAGCTGATAGACGCGCTTGTCGTTGACGACGAAGATTTCGTTGGGTGCCATCATCCAGTGGCGAAGGGCAACGACGCTCTTGCCGACGGGGGCCAGTGAGGCATAGTCGCAGAAGTCGTCGTTGATTGTCTTGACCTCGTGGCTCTTCACGTTGATCGAGAAGATGGGGGTCAGGCCGTCTTTCGGGGCGAGGAAGTAGATCGAGCGTCCGTCGGGGTTCCAGGCGATGGCGTCGGCGGTGTAGTCCCAGTCGGCGGTGAGGTCGGTGCGGGTGCCTGAGGCGAGATCCATCATGAAAATACGGTTCTTGTCGCTCTCATATCCGTCGTGTTCCATCGACAGCCACGCCAGCGATTTTCCGTCGGGAGAGAAGGCGGGATTGGTGTCGTAGCCCATCATGCCTTCGGTCAGGTTGCGCGTTGTCCGGGCGGCGATGTTGTAGAGATAGAGGTCGGAGTTTGTCGACACGGCATACTCCTTGCCGGTTTTCTTGCGCGAGGTGTAGACGAGGCTCTCGCTGTCGGGCGACCATGCGAACGACTCCACTCCCCCGAAGGGCTTCATGGGCGATTCGTAGGGCTCGTCTTTCATTATGTCGACGATGTTGACGACCTCGCTGCCGGTGAAGTCGGCGAGGAAGGGGTGGGGCACCTCGGTGACCCATTCGTCCCAGTGCTTATACATAAGGTCGTCGATGATGCGGCCCGTTGCCTGAGGCAGGTCGGGATAGGCGTCGGCGGCCGTGCGGCCGTATTTGACGTTGCTGACCATGACAACGCGCTTAGAGTTGGGGCTGAAAACGAAGCCCGAGATTCCTTTCTCGATATGGCTCACCTGAACGCGGTTCTGGCCGTCGGCATCCATGACCCAAAGCTGGCCGACCTTGTTTTCGTCGGGATAGATGAAGGCGATGCGGCGTCCTCCGTCGATCCAGCGGGCATTGCTTTCGCTGGCGGGAGTGCGGGTCAGGCGGATCGACCGACCTGCTTCCTTGAGATCGATGAGGTAGAGGTCGTTGTTGCTCTTGTTCTGCTCGACGCTCTCGTAAGAGACGCCGTAGAGCACTTTCGAGCCGTCGGGCGATACCTGCGGGTCGCTGACGCGGCCGAGGGCCTCCAGTGCCTCGATGTTGAAGATTCCGTCGGCTGGAGCTGTGAAGGCCGGCTTGTCGATCAGGGGGGCGTTCTCAGCTGCCGTGGCGCCGAGGGCTGTGGCAATCATTGTCGTTGCCATTGCTAATTGTTTGAACATGGTGTAGATAGGTCGTGAATTTTATTTGATGAGATATTGCGATGAAATCGACTCGCACTGGTGGACACGACGGATAGTGTCGGCAAAGAGCGGAGCAACCGAGAGGATTGTGGCTTTCGGATTCTCGCGGTGGTAGGGGATGGAGTTGGTGAAGATGATCTCGGTCAGCGAACTGTCGAGAACGCGCTGGGTGGCGGGGTCGCTCATGACGGCGTGGCTGCAGAGGGCACGCACGCTTTTGGCGCCGTTCTCCATCATGAGGTCGGCGGCTTTGGTGATTGTGCCGGCGGTGTCGACCATGTCGTCGATGAGGATTACGTTCTTGTCCTTGACGTCGCCGATGACGGTCATCTTCTCGACAACGTTGGCTTTGGCGCGCTGTTTGTGGCAGAGAACAAGAGGTACGTTGAGATATTTGGCGTAGGAGTTCGAACGCTTTGCGCCGCCGACGTCGGGGGTGGCGATGACGAGGTCGGGGAGGTTGAGGTTCTGAATATAGGGAATGAAGACATTCGATGCGTAGAGGTGGTCTACGGGAACATCGAAGAAGCCCTGGATCTGGTCGGCGTGGAGATCCATGGTGATGAGGCGGTCGACTCCGGCCACGCTCAGAAGATTGGCAACGAGCTTGGCGGCGATCGAAACGCGCGGTTTGTCTTTGCGGTCCTGACGGGCCCATCCGAAATAGGGCATTACGGCGATGACGGTGCGGGCGCTGGCGCGGCGGGCTGCGTCGATCATCAGAAGAAGCTCCATGAGGTTGTCGGAGTTGGCGAAGGTCGACTGGACGAGATAGACGTCGCGGCCGCGGATAGATTCTTCGAACGAGACTTCGAATTCGCCGTCGGCGAAGTGCTGGATGTTCATCTTGCCGAGTTCTACGCCGAGGTTCTCGCAGATTTCCTTGGCCATATACTCTGAGTTAGTGCCTGCAAATACCTTGTAGGGCGAAAGGATGGGATTGTTTGACATATTGTTGGGCGTTGATAAGATTGGGTTATTGTTTGTTTTGGTTTTTCAGGTTGTCGGTGGCGCGCGCGGCGGGTCGGCGGCGCGTTGTCAGTTTCCACGCCACGGCTCCGAACGGCTCGACTTCGGTTTCGAAAGGAACTTTCGAGCTGAAGGTCTTCACACCGGCAGCGCCGCTGAGAAGCTCGGTGGCGCGGGCATTGACGGCCGCCTGAATTCCGAGGATGTCGAGGGCGTGCTGCGGAATGTTGATGCTCATGGATGCCTTTTCGGCCCCGAAGTTCAGGGCTGCGACGATCACTTCGCGTCCCTGACAGCGCAGGAATAGGTAATGGCGGTGGGGATTGACCGTTGGGTTGTCGTAGTTGACATACATGAGGTCGAAGAACGAGCCTTCGCTCAGGGCTGTTTCTTCGTTGCATGCGCGCAGAACCGTCCGGTAGAGGCGGCGCAGCCACTGCTCGCGCGCGGTCAGCGAGGTCTGTCCCCCGACGTCGGCGAGCCAGCGGCGCAATGTCGACAGACTCCAGTAGTCGAAGATGGTTGTGCGTCCGTCGGCTCCGCTGAATCCTTCGCTCTCGAGGGCCTGCTCGCCGAGTTCCTGCCCCATGTAGATCATCATCGGGCCTGTCGACATCATCGACGAGGCGACGAGCGAGGGGAGCACCAGAGCCGGATTGCCGGCATACTGCGGCGAGCCGAAGCGCTGTTCGTCGTGGTTCTCGAGGAAGTTGAGCATGTGGGCCTGGATTCCGTCGACGGTCTGCCAGGTGCTTGTCAGGCGCGCGGCGCTGACGTTGCTGCACATTATTCCGCGCAGGGTGTCGTAGAGGTTGACTTTATCGTAGAGATAGTCGAAGCCGAGGTTGGCGATGAAGTCGCGGTAGAGGGCTACGTCGTAGATCTCGGCTATGAATATCAGTTCGGGATTGATGGCTTTCACCTGAGGAATGGCCCACATCCAGAACTCGCGCGGAACCATGAAGGCCATGTCGCAGCGAAGCCCGTCGATTTTCCGGGCGGCCCAGAAACGCATTATGGCCAGCATCTTCATCCAGGTGTCGGGAATGGGGTCGAAGTGGCGCGAGCCGTCGCCGTAGTCGACGCCGTAGTTGAGTTTTACGGTCTCATACCAGTCGTTGGGCCCCGGGAAGGCGTTGAAGCAGTCGTTGCCTGATGCTTTGGCGGGAAACTCCACGTAGGCCCCGGGCCCTTCGCCGAGGTCGATATTGGGCGAGAACAGCTGCCGGGGTATATAGTAGAAGTTGTTGTCGCGTCCGAAGAAAAGGTCGCTGTTGTCGCGTGAGCCGAGGTTTTCGGCTCCGGCGGGAAGCCGGTCGCTGTGGTATTGCCGGGCAACGTGGTTCGGCACAAAGTCGATGACCACTTTCAGCCCGGCGGCATGGATCCGGTCGCAGAGTGCGTCGAATTCCTCCATGCGGCGGTCGATGTCGACGGCCAGATCGGGATCGACGTCGTAATAGTCTTTAATGGCGTAGGGCGAGCCGGCTTTTCCCTTGACGATGTGGGGATTGTCGGGCGCGATGCCGTGGGCACTGTAGTCGGTGGCGGTAGCGTGCTCAATGATGCCGGTCAGCCATATATGGGTTATTCCGAGGTCTTTTAACGAGGCGATGATTTTGTCGTCGATGTCGTTGAATTTGCCCGAGCCGTTCTGATCTATGTCGCCGCCGGGAATATTGGCGGTGTTCGCGTTGGTGAACAGGCGTGGCAGAAGCTGATAGATTATCGGTTTCATTTCTTGGATGATGCGGTCGGTGAGGAAATGTCGCCACCCTTGTGCGGCGCGAAGCCTGCGGCCATCATCGTCGACATTGCGGCGTTGTAGCCCTGACGGAACACTTTGGTGATTTCCTTAAGATTGAAAACTTTATATTCAGCGACCTGAGCCATGTCGATGGCAATGTCGCAGAGGGCCAGATCCTGATTGATGTTCGACTTGACGGCCATATTGTAACTGGCGTGGGCCATGTCGAGCAGCGTGTCTTTATAGCGCCGCTTCGGCAGTGGGCTGCAATTCAGCCCGATCAGATATTTGCAGCGCTCGCGGATAGCCCATGCGGGAAGATTGTGGAGCACTCCGCCATCGATATATCTGATTCCGTCGATCTTCGCGGGCCTGAATATTATAGGTATCGAGCATGAGGCGGCGACAACTTCGGCAATATCGCCCGTTTCGAAGGCGTGGGGACAGCCGTTGTCGATGTCGGTGGCGCAGACAACAGTCTTCAGCGGAAGGTCTTCGAGTCGCTTTGCCGGGACGTGGGCGGCAATCAGGCGCTTGAATCCGTCCATTTCGAAAAAGCCGTTTTTAGGAACGCAGAGGCTCGTCAGGTCTGAGAATTTAAGCCCGGCGAAAAGCTCGACGATTTTCTCGGGCGCCATTCCTCCGGCGGTCAGGACGGCCACTACCGAGCCGGCGCTGACGCCGGCGACGATGTCGGGCTTTATGCCCAGTTCTGTCAGAGCTTTCATTGCGCCGGCGTGGGCGAAGCCTCTGGCGCCGCCTCCGCTGAAAGCAACGCCGATACGATATGGCTTTTTGTTCAGAAAATTAAACACTCGCCGCCTGGGTTTCAAAGTTTCTGCCTGCAAAGTTAGCGATTTTGGCGCAACTTTGGGCGGAAATGAGTAATTTTGCGCAACGAATTAACAATGCCAATCTAAATTCACAAAGCTATGGGCCTTTTTGACCGACTTAAGGCGCGTGCTGTAGCGTCGCGCCAGCGCATTGTGCTCGCCGAAGGATACGAGCCGCGCACTTTGACGGCTGCCGACCGCATTATCGCAGACGGCATCGCCGATGTCACTCTCATAGGCGATCCCGCCACTATCCACGACCTCGCTGACGAAATGCACCTCCCCAATATCGCCAACGCCAACATTGTCGACCCCTCCAGCGAAGAGGTTATCGACAGATATGCCCCGCTGCTCTACGAGCTGCGAAAAAAGAAAGGCATGACGCCAGAGCAGTCGCGCCTCACCGCCGCCAACGCTCTTTATCTGGGTTGCCTGATGATAAAGGCCGGCGACGCCGACGGCATGGTGGCCGGCGCGATGAACACGACCGGCAACGTGCTCCGCGCAGCTTTCCAGGTTATCAAGACATCCCCCGGAATCTCTGTTGTCAGCGGCGCGTTCGTGATGGTGCTTCCGCCCGATAAGAAATTCGGCACCGACGGACTGATGATTTTCGCCGATTGTGCCGTTGTTCCCGATCCTACAGCCGAAGAACTTGCCCAGATTGCTCTGGCGTCGGCAAAGACAGCCCGCGATATAGCCGGAATCAATCCGAAAGTCGCCCTTCTGAGCTATTCGACAAAGGGGAGCGCTTCAGGCGAGCGGATCGACAAGGTTATCCGCGCCACCGAACTGGCTCACGAACTCGATCCGTCGCTCATTCTCGACGGTGAACTGCAGGCCGATGCCGCCATCGTTCCCGACGTGGCCAACCACAAGGCGCCTCAGTCGAATCTCAACGGCCGCGCCAATGTTCTGGTGTTCCCGAGTCTCGAGGTCGGCAATATCGCCTATAAGCTCGTGCAGCGTCTCGGCGGAGTGCAGGCCGTAGGCCCCGTGCTTCAGGGTCTCGCCGCTCCCGTCAACGATCTTTCGCGCGGCTGCTTCCCCGAAGACATCTACAAAACAGTCATCATAACCTGTAATCAGGCTATCGGCGCCAAAGAAGCCGCCAAAGCCTGACAATTAACCTTATCGATCATGAAGATTCTTGTTTTAAACAGCGGTTCAAGCTCGGTCAAATACAAGCTCATCGACAGCGTCAGCGGCGAAGCTCTCGCCGAGGGCGGAGCCGAGAAACTCGGTCTCGACGACGCTTTTCTGAAATATAAGCGCCACGACGGCTCGAAGGCCATCGTAGAGCTCGGTGCCGGCGCCGGCCACGTAGAGGCTATCAAGGCCATCCTGAATATTCTGACCGATCCTGTCGAGGGCTGTATCAAAAGCTACGACGAGATCGAAGCTGTCGGACACCGCGTTGTCCATGGCGGCGAGAAGTTCAACAAGAGTGTGCTGATAACCCCCGAAGTGCGCGAGAAAATACGCGAGTGCTATCCGATCGCTCCGCTCCACAATCCTGCCAACATGACCGGCATCGAGGCTATCGACGAGCTCATGCCCGACGTGCCTCAGGTCGGAGTGTTCGACACCGCTTTCCACCAGACCATGCGCCCCGAGGCATATCTCTATCCTCTGCCCTACAAATATTACGAAGAGGACGATGTACGCCGATATGGTTTCCACGGAACCAGCCACCGCTACGTCTCGGCCCGCGCCGCCGAATTCCTCGGACTGCCGATCGAGAAGCTAAAGATGGTCACCTGCCATATCGGCAACGGCGCCTCGATAGCCGCTGTCGACGGCGGCAAGAGTGTCGACACATCCATGGGCCTCACCCCAACTGAAGGTCTCATGATGGGAACACGCTGCGGCGATGTCGACGCCGGTGCCCTCATATTCCTCATGAAGCGCCATAACCTCTCGGCTGACGATCTTATGCGTATCGTCAACAAGGAGAGCGGTGTGCTCGGAATCAGCGGTCTGAGCAATGATATGCGCGAAATCGAGGCTGCCGTCGAGGCAGGCGACGAGCGCGCTACTCTCGCTCTGGCGATGGACGAGCTGCGCATTGTCAAATATATCGGCGCATACGCCGCAGAGATGGGTGGGCTCGATGTCATCGTCTTTACAGGCGGAGTAGGCGAGAACCAGACCGGACTGCGCGAGGATGTGTGCCGTCCGCTCGCCTTCATGGGCGTTGAGATCGACAAGAGTGTCAACGACACGCTCCGCGGCCGTGAAGCTCTCATCTCGACGAAAGATTCGCGCGTGAAAGTCGTCGTCATCCCCACCGACGAAGAGCTCATGATCGCCCGCGACACCGCCGATATCGTCTCCGCCCTCTGATCCTGAAAGATACCCTGTTAAATCCCGGTTAATCCTGCTAAATCCCGATTAACCGGGATTTATCTATTGTCGGTGGAGGATGAAGCGGAGGGAGTTGCCGGGCGATTCGTCGGGGCGTTCGGCAGTTCGGTAGCCGGGCTTGGTGAGGGTGATAGGGAGCACGGCGCGTTGCTCGGCCAACGGCAGAGTTATCGAGAAACTGCCGTCGGCGCCGGTCACGGTCCGATGACCCGCGACTGAGACTGTCACTCCTTCGAGCGGATTCAGGTCAGAGTCGGTGACGGTTCCGGCGAAGGTTGCGAAAGAATTGTCGCGCTTCATGTCGATGACAATGTCGCGGCGCAGGCCGAAACCGGTGGGTATCATGGCGTCGACCGGATTGAAGAATTCCGATTCGGCTTCGATATGCACCCGCGAGAATCTCTTATGTCCGGCTATGGTTATTCTGTCGGTCTGCTTGCTGCCGGCCCTGACCGAGTATTCCCCGCCGTCGACGCGAAGCGTTATGGCGCCTCCCGGAGGTAAGTCGGATTTCTGAAGCTTTACCGTGACATTGACCTCGACCGGCACGGCGAAGAGATATGCGGCGGCGAGGATAGCGGTGACCGAGGCCGTTCCGGCTGCTGCCAGCGCGCGTCTGCGCCGTTGGTGGCGCTTCCAGAGCGAGTCGAACGATACCCCGAGCATCCGCGACACAATGCGGATCAGAGCTTTCTCGCGGCCACGGCGGTTCATGTCGATGCCGAGCAGCTCACGGTCGGGGTGGTCGCGGAAATAATCGCGCAGGAAGGCAGGGAAAAGCTCAGGCTCGGGTGTCGTTCCGTCGGGTATGAAAACCGGAATTATCCTGTCGAGCCGCCCTGCCTCGACGAAAGTGCGCGCCTCGGCACTGACCCATTCCGAACGAGATGACGACTGCGAGCATATAAGTATTAGGAACTTGCTGCGCAAAAGATTATGGCGCAGTTCGTCGCCGAGGATGCCGGTGTTGAGGTCGGACTGATCCCGGAATATGGGCCGAAGGTATTTGCTGCCTTCTTCGATATCGTTGTGGATTTCGGTTGGCAGTCTGAACCGCTCAAGCCGTTTCTGAAGCCATTTCGCTACCGCCATGTCGCGGTGGCTGTAGCTTATGAACGCATAGAGGCTGTAGGGCTGATTCACTTCTTTCATTTGACGGAATTATTTTTCTGCCATTCTTCGAAGGCGCGTTTGAGCCGCGCTTTCTCTTCGGGCGTCACCTTTATGAGAAGCATTTCCAAGCCGAGGCGGTCGTCGTCGAAACGGTAAGCCTCGGTATTACCATCGCGATACATTGCGAATTCTTTCGGCTTGCCCACCGATCCCATGGCAGCCCCGTAGAAATCGTGGTCGCCGAATCGCCAGTCGTTAAGCGCAAAGACCACATATTCGCCAGTCAGGCCTTTGGAGGCTGCCGCGCCGTCGGCGGGAGCCACGGCCATAGTCCACACCTTGTCGGTCATAAACTCGTCGAGTTGCGCCTGATAAGCCGGGTCGGCTGCGGCGAGTTTTATCAGCGAGAGCGCTATCGAGAAATATGATGCGCGGGAGCCGGGATGGTCAGCACCTAAGATTTTTTCTCTGATGGCAAGTGCCTTGCGCTTATATTCGAGAGCCTCGGCATCTTTTCCCTGTTTGGTCAGAGCCACGCCGATGTTGTTATACGTCTGGGCGAAGTCAATGTTATCCTCATCGAAAGTTCTGCGGCCGGTTTCAATGGACTTGTGGAAATATTCCAGCGCCTTGTCGTAGTCGCCGAGATCATTGTAGACCGTGCCGATATTGTTGTAGCCCGAGGCTACGTAAGGATGGTCGGCCCCGAGGATCTTTATTCTTATATCGAGCGCTTTCTGGAGATATTCGAGTGCATTCTGCGATTCGCCGAGGTCACTGTAGGCTGTGCCGATATTGTGATAAGATAGGGCTACCTGCGGATGTTCGGGGCCGAATATCCGCTCGTTGATTTCCAGTACTTTCCGATGATATTCGAGGGCTTTTCTGAAATTGCCGAGGTCAGAATAAAGCTCGGCGAGGTTTATATATGATATTGCTATGGCCTCGTTGTCTCCGTCATAGACAGCCTCTTTGATTTCCAGCCCTTTCTCGAGATATTTACGTGCTGATTCGAAGTCGCCCATATCGGTCAGCGTAAGTCCGACATTGTTGTATGACTCCCCGACTGAGGGATGCCGTTCTCCAAAAGCTTTTATCCTGATGTCGAGTGCCTTGCTGAAATAATCACGGGCTTTGGCGAGGTCGCCGATGTGGTAATATGCCGAACCGATGTTGTTGTTCGATATGGCTATGTCAGGATGGTCAGGACCGACAATCTTTTCCTGGATGGAAAGAGCTTTCTGATGGCACTCAAGCGCGTCCTGATAGTTGCCCAGTATGCTCTGCAGATAACCGATATTATTGATGGTCGCAGCAACGTGTAGATGCCCGTCGCCATAATTTTTCTTCTGAATTTCAAGCGCATTCTCGAAATATTCGAGTCCTTTTGCATAGTCGCCCAGCCCACACCATGCGTTGCCGATATCGTTATAGCTGATCGCAATTTCAGGCGCGTCGGGATCGAGCACTTTTAGATTGATGTCGAGCGCTTTATGGAAATATTCCATAGCCTTGGCTGTGTCGCCCGCGTCAAGATATGCGTTGCCGAGATTCTGATAGGTTGTTGCTGTCAGGTTGTTTTCTTCGCCGAGAACAGCGAGGCGTATGTCGAGTGCCCGCTGAAGATAGTCGAGAGCCTTGCTGAACTCGCCGAGGTTGTTGTATACAACGCCAAGATTGTTCATCACTTTCGATGTCTCTTCGCTCCGAGGGCCATGCTGTGCCTCGGCGCTCGCCAGTGCCTTGTGGAAATATCCTAAAGCGGCCTGATGGTCGGCTGCATACTCGTAGAGGAAGTTCCCGGTGTCGATGAGCCAGCCGATGTTGGTGGTGTCGGCGTCGGCGATGTCGCAGTAGAGCTGCCTGATTTTCACGTTGTTATCGGCGCCTCCGAGCTGAAGTGTCTGGATCTGGCGTTCTACTACGGCGTAGAGAGTATCGTTGTCGGCGGCGAGGTTGCGGTCAACTTCTGTGAGGGTTGAGATGGCTTCACCGACCTCCTTGCGCTTGCTGATGCCGTCGAGCAGTTTCTCTTTGGCGTTGAGCTCTTCATATTTCGCGATGGCCTCGTCGATCTTTCCGACCTGAACGAGCTCGATTATCTCCTGCTCGACGGGCAAGATCTCCGACAGATCGATTCGGGCGAACCGGTCGACGTAGTTGTCGAGGTTCTCGAGCTGACGTCCGTATTCCTGCTCGAGCTGTTCGAGGCGTTCGATATATTCTTTCTGCTGAATCTTGTTCTGGTCTTTAAGACGTTTCAGCTCGTCCTGGGCCTTTCGATACTGTCGGGCGTAGCGTTCGCCCGAGTTCTTATAATACGTGTCTTTTAGCTGTTTGAACATATTCGAGCGACACATGACAATCATGAAAGATGCCGTCGGGTTGAGGTTCCACTGCTCAAGGGCGTCCTTGTTGAAGATCTCGTAGCCTTCCTTCTCGATTCGGCGCACGTTGATTCTTTCTCCGGGTTTCAGCGTCAGGAACTCGAGCCGGAAATTTCCGTTGCGGTCAGATGCTGTGCTCTGGGCCGGGTAGACCTGCAGCTCGACACCGGCCAATGCCGTCTTCTTCGCTTTCCCTTTATATTCACGGACAACGCCCGTCTGCACTGTCCTGGCGCCGGCGGCAAGTGCCGATAGAATCAGAATTGTAGTGATGATGATGTTTTTCATGGTAGCTTTCTGTTAGTGGTAAGTGCAAAGCTATGAATTATAATCCTGACGGCAAAATCGCGGCGCGGGCATGAAACGGTTGGTTGTATATGTCGGGTATTTTTAGTAACTTTGCAAGTTATGAATTTCAAGCTCCACTCCTCATATAATCCTACAGGCGACCAGCCGCAGGCTATCGACAAGCTTGTGGCAGGCGTCAACAGCGGCGTTCCGGCTCAGACCCTCCTTGGCGTCACCGGCTCAGGCAAAACTTTCACTATGGCCAATGTTATCGAGCGTGTCAACCGTCCGACGCTCATCCTGAGCCATAACAAGACACTCGCCGCACAGCTTTACAGCGAGTTCAAGAATTTTTTTCCCGAGAATTCGGTGCAGTATTTTGTGTCGTATTACGACTATTATCAGCCCGAGGCTTATATACCCACTGTCGACAAGTATATCGAGAAAGATCTGATGATCAACGATGAGATCGACAAACTTCGCCTCGCGACGACGTCTGCGCTGCTGTCGGGACGTCGCGATGTCATTGTCGTGTCGTCGGTGTCGTGTATCTACGGCATGGGCAATCCCGAGGATTTTAATGCCAATGTGCTGACAATCCGGACGGGACAGAAAATCGTGCGCAACCATTTCCTGCGTCAGCTTGTCGATGCTCTATACAGCCGCAACGAACTCGCGCCGTCGCGCGGAACATTCCGGGTCAAGGGCGATACGGTCGACATTCGTCTGGCCTATGAGGAAATAACGCTGCGGGTCGTCTTCTGGGGCGACGAAATAGAGTCGATAACGACCGTGACGCCCGAAGACGGTGTGACTCTCGGTTCTTTCGACGAATTCAAGATCTATCCGGCCAATCTGTTTGTCACGTCGGCAACGCGTGCCGCTCAGGCTTTAGGCCAGATCGAACTCGACCTCGGCGATCAGGCCCGCTTTTTCCGAGAGGAAGGCAAAGAGCTTGAGGCCAAGCGACTGACCGAGCGCGTCACCTACGACATCGAGATGATTCGCGAAGTCGGCCACTGCTCGGGTATCGAGAACTACAGCCGCTATTTCGACGGACGCCGCCCCGGTATGCGCCCGTTCTGCCTGCTCGACTATTTCCCCGACGACTTCCTGACGATTATCGACGAGAGTCACGTCACTGTTCCGCAGATCCGCGGAATGTATGGCGGCGACCTCTCGCGAAAGGTCAATCTCGTCGAATACGGCTTCCGGCTTCCGGCCGCTCTCGACAACCGTCCGCTGAAATTCGAGGAATGGGAGAATCTTACAGGTCAGAAGCTGTATGTGTCGGCAACTCCCGCCGACTACGAGCTTGAACAGAGCGAAGGCGTCATCGTGGAACAGATAATACGTCCGACCGGACTTCTTGACCCCGTTATCGAAGTGCGCCCGGCGTTCAATCAGATCGACGACCTTCTCGAGGAAATCCACAAACGAATCGAGGCTGACGAGCGTGTGCTCGTGACAACCCTGACAAAGCGGATGGCCGAAGAGCTCAACGCTTATCTGGCCAAACTGAATATTTCGGCCGCTTATATCCACAGCGATGTCAAGGCGCTCGACCGCATCGCCATTCTTGACGATCTGCGTGCCGGCAAATACGACGTGCTTGTCGGCGTGAACCTGCTGCGCGAGGGTCTCGACCTCCCGGAGGTGTCGCTTGTGGCGATTCTCGACGCCGACAAGGAGGGCTTCCTGCGCAGCCACCGCTCACTGACTCAGACCGTTGGGCGCGCAGCGCGCAATCTGAACGGCATGGTGATAATGTATGCCGACAATGTCACTGATTCTATGCGCCAGACCATCGACGAAACGGAGCGACGCCGCGCAATACAGCTCGCCTACAACGAAAAGAACGGCATTACGCCGACAGCTATCGTTAAAGCTCGCAACGCCCTTGTCGGACTTGACGAGGCTTCCGACAAAAGGCGCGACAGCCGGGATGCCGGGCAGGCCACGCGCCGTAAGGCGAAACCCGAGTCGGTTCCCTACGCCACAGAATATGGCGTCGGCACTTCAGTGGCGGCCGACCCTGTCGTCGGCTATATGAATGCCGACGAAATCCGCCGCACGATCGAACGTTCGCGCGATCAGATGGTGCAGGCTGCCAAACGGATGGAATTTATAGAGGCGGCACGCCTACGCGACGAAATCGAGGAACTCGAGATTATGCTGGCCAATAAAGAAAAACAGAAAGGCTGATGACAAATACGACAGATTTTCTGCCGACCTCGGTCAAAGAGGTCGAAGCGCTGGGATGGGATACCCTCGATGTTATCATTTTCAGCGGCGACGCCTATGTCGATCATCCGGCCTTCGGGGCTGCCGTTATCGGCCGGACTCTTCAGACAGCCGGCCTGAAGGTTGCCATTGTGCCGCAGCCGAACTGGCGCGATGATCTGCGCGATTTCCGTAAACTCGGACGCCCGCGCCTCTTTTTCGGAGTGTCGCCCGGCGCGATGGACTCGATGGTCAACCACTACACGGCCGCACGACGTCTGCGCCACGACGATGCATATACGCCCGGCGGACGCCACGGTATGCGTCCCGACTATCCGTCGGTCGTCTATTCGAAAATCCTGAAAGAGCTCTATCCCGACGTTCCGGTGATTCTCGGCGGTATCGAGCCGTCGATGAGGCGGCTGAGCCACTACGACTACTGGCAGGATCGTCTGCGCCCGTCGATTCTGCTCGATTCTCCGGCCGATATGATTGTCTACGGAATGGGCGAGCAGCCTGTCGTCGAGATCGCCCGCCGTCTTGAAGCCGGTGAGCCGGTGGCTGCGATGGCCGATGTGAGGCAGACGGTTGTCCGTCGGCGCCTCGATGAAGTGCCCGCTGCTGACGCCCCCGATGCCATCGTTCTAAACAGCTGGCGCCGCTGTCTGCGCGATAAAAAAGCGCAGGCAGCCAATTTCAGGCATATCGAGCAGCAGAGCAACCGCCTCGACGGCGGTGTGGCGCTCTGGCAGGCCTACGACGATATGGCCGTATGTGTCAACCCGATGCATCCGGCGATGACAACCGCCGAGATCGATGCGTCGTTCGATTTGCCCTACACACGTCAGCCCCATCCGCGCTATCGCGGAAAGACTATACCGGCTTACGAGATGATAAAATTCTCGGTCAACATCCATCGCGGATGTTTCGGCGGCTGTGCGTTCTGCACTATCTCGGCCCATCAGGGAAAGCATATCGCATCGCGCTCCCGGCAGAGCATCTTGTGCGAGGTGAAACAGGTTGCCGCCATGCCCGGTTTCAAGGGCTATCTCAGCGACCTCGGAGGGCCGTCGGCAAATATGTACGGGATGCACGGCAAAGACCTGTCGGTGTGCGCCAAATGTATGCGCCCGAGTTGTCTCCATCCCAAACCGTGTCCGAATCTTAACAGCGACCACGGGCCGTTGCTCGACCTATATCACGCCGTCGATGCCCTTCCGGGCATAAAGAAGTCGTTTATCGGCAGCGGAGTCCGCTATGATCTTTCCATGGCTCCGACCGGCGATGCCCGAACCGACGCGAACAACCGGCGTTATAACCGCGAACTCATAGAGCGTCACGTCTCGGGACGCCTGAAAGTAGCGCCGGAACATACTTCCGACTCTGTCGTCAACATCATGCGTAAGCCCCGTTTCGAACTCTTCAGGCGTTTTAAGGAGATCTTCGATGATGTCAACGAGCAAGCCGGATTGCGCCAGCAGATAATCCCGTATTTCATATCGTCGCATCCCGGTTGCCACGAGGCCGACATGGCCGAACTCGCCGTTATGACCAAAGATATGGGGCTTAAGCTCGAACAGGTTCAGGATTTTACTCCAACGCCGATGACGCTGTCGACAGAGATTTACTATACCGGATATCATCCCTACACGCTTGAACCGGTGTTTACGGCGCGTACGGACGCCGAGAAGCAGGCTCAGCGCAAATATTTCTTTTGGTATGATCCTGCCTGTCGGGCCGATCTTGCCGACTCGCTGCACCGGCTCCACCGTCCCGACCTGGCCAGAAAGCTGTTCCCCGGGGGAGTCCCGCGCGGTAGCGCCGCGAGCAGGCAGCCGGCCGACCGGCGCCCTCCGAAAAACAGCCGCCGCAAACGCTGACCCGACTTAAAATTTCTTCATAATTTGCTGTGCGTTCGCAAATTGTAGTATATTTGTGCGGAACTAAATCTTGATTTATGAAGAAACATTTACTTCTTGTTGCCGCAATGTCGGCAGTCGTGGCCAATATCAGTGCGCAGGAATCCGCAATAGTGCTTTATGAGAATTTCAGCTCGGCCGATGCTTTTCCTGTCGGCTGGGAAGTCATCAATTCCACCCCCGAGATGGCCACGCTTAAAGACGGTGTGTTCAGCTGGCGTGTTGCTCCTGCACCCGACGATTTTCCGAAACCGATCGACGGCGACAAGGTTGCTCTGATTTATCAGGCAAGCTATACCGATGGCGATGGCAAGCGCGTCGAGCTCAGTCAGGATGAATGGCTTATCACGCCGTCGATAGAACTCGGGTCGGATCCGCAGCTGACATTCGGACTCAGCTACGTGCCGATGTTTCTCTACAATTGTTCTAACGAATATCTCGATTTTACCTCCGATCCTCTCGATTTCAGTGAACGGGTGCCGGCAACAACGCTCAAGGTTATGGTCAGAGCCGACGGTGCCGACGACTGGGACGAGGTCTATGACGTGTTTGACCTCTGGCAGGGATATACGCTCGACGAGCTTATGAGCAAATATTATAGCCGCGATTTCCGCGACAATGAGGTGGATCTTGGAGCCTACTCGGGTAAGAAGGTGAGACTGGGATTTCGGTTTGCCGGATATATGGGCAATGCCATGGCTCTTGACGCTGTGAAGGTCACCTCTTCTCCTGATGCCGGAATCAACGCCGTCGAGGCTGACCGGTTCGCCGACGGCGAGCGCATATCCGTTGTCAGTATTTCAGGCGTCGAGGTCGCAGACTTCATTGCCGGACACGAAGAGTTTGACCGCTCTATGCTCGCTCCTGGAATATACATTCTGTCTGGCGCAACCCACACAGTAAAGATTGCTGTGAAATAAACTGTCGTGCGCCGCTTTATCTGTCTGAATATGTAAAATAGTTTGCAAAAAATTTGTTAAAGATAGATAATTACGCTATTTTTGCACCGAGTTTGAACTATTCGAACTGCATTAATGTTATAAAAACATAAAAACAGGTTACGTCTAACACACCGAAACTCATAAAAGGAGGTTAGTAAACTATTTATCAGAAATATAAAAACGCGAGAATGAAAAAGAATCTACTTCTTCTTGCAGCCTGCGGCGGTATGCTGCTGGCAGCAAACGACGCTCAGGCTCAGGAGACAGTCGTTGTCGACGAAAGCGTCAATATTGACGTTACCAACGTCGAGTGCAAAGACAATTACAACCACTCCTGGCGTAAAAACTGGTTCATCGAAGTCGGTGCCGGCGCACAGCTTCCCTTCGTTGAAGACACCCGCTTCAAAGGCGACTGGTCTCACCAGATCACTGCGATCTATAACCTCGGTTTCGGCCACTGGTGGAGTCCCTATTTCGGCTTCCGCATGAACGCCACCTACGGCGCCATCCACTGGGATAGCGAAGGATGGGGCAAGGCTCAGAACGTCAGCCTCAATGCCGAAATCATGTGGGATATGCTCAACAGCATCAGCGGCTACAGCAAGACCCGCGTATTCTCGATCATTCCCTTCGTAGGTTTCGGCGGTAACTTCAGCTGGGACTACAGCGGCTACACCAACTGCTTCGACCGTCACGGCAACGAGAAGACCAATATGTGGACTCTCCCCGTCACCGCCGGTATCCAGCTCCGCTTCCGTCTCTGCAAGTATGTCGACTTCTTCGCCGAAGGCCGCTATGTATTCTACAGCGACGAATGGAACCGCAACGTAGTTAACCGTCCTCTCGATATCAACGCTGTTGCTGTCGGCGGTTTCAACTTCAACATCGGTGGCCGCGAATTCACCAGCTACAACCCCTGTGAATACATCGGCTACATCAACGCCCTCAACAATCAGGTCAACGACCTCCGCGGTGCTCTGGCAACTACCGCTGCCGCTCTGGCCGCTTGCGAGGCTCAGCTTCCGTGCCCCGAAGTTCCCGCTGTTGAAGAGAAGGCTCCGGCTCCCATGCTCAGCTGCGTGCGCTTCAAGATCAATTCTGCCCGCGTAAGCGATCAGGAGATGGTCAACGTCTACAACGTTGCACAGTGGATGAAGTCTAACCCCAATGCAAAGGTTTACATCCGCGGTTATGCTGACCGTGACACCGGAACTGCCGCTTACAACATGAAGCTTTCTGAGCGTCGCGCCCAGACCGTCAAAGACATTCTCGTCAACGACTACGGTATCGACGCCAGCCGCCTCACCACCGAGCAGTATGGTAGCGACGTACAGCCCTTCGATGTCAACAACTGGAACCGTATCGTGCTCTTCGCCGAATAATAGATTCCAGAACTGAAATAGCGAGCCCCGGCCGTCGGTCGGGGCTCGTTTGTTTTTATTGGATGGAAGACCGAATTCAGTTTTTTTGAGTGTTATATTGTCGGGCGATTCCGCCTTTTTTGTATCTTTGTAGATTATGGACTCTGATTTTCTTTCTTCGCTCCGAAAAGCGGGCCGCAGCTCTTTTTCGCCGAAAGGTCGGCCGAAAGCCGTTTTGTTCCGTCTTCGTAAAAAGCACGATGGCGGAATGTCTGTCGGGGTTGTCGATGCCGCGACCGGCAAGCTGTTGAGATCTGTTCCCGACGCATCGTCATACAGCGGCGTTACCGCCGACATTCTGCGCGCTTTCGCCCGTAAGCCGTCGGGCTGGAGCGTCGGTTGGGATGATGCGGAAGCGTCGGCTCAGGAGCTTTCTGTCGATGAGCATCCCGAACTGGTCTATATGCTGTCGATGGCAGGCAATGTTGTCGACGGATCGGGCAACAAGGTCGTTTTCGACCGCGAAGGGGTTGATGTCGGTGTCGAGATTGTGAGTGACGACACCCTACGGCGCTGCCGGGCGGAGTTGATAGCCGGAAAATATGGCGTCTCTTCAATGGCCGGTGACTCTTTTGTTATATGCGGCGACGGAGTAATACGTCCTATAAACGGGGGCATAGATTGTCCGGCCGCCGATATGAACGCGTTGCTGACAGATTTCGACATGGAGTCGCTGGCCGAATATCTCAGTATTCTGGTCAGTATGAATCCCGATATCGAGATCTCGATAGCTGATATGCAGATAAAGCGGCGGAGGACACCGCGCGAGCTTCGTCCTACCATAATATTCGACAAAGTTGATGCCGACAAAGCTCTTTATATGCGTGCCGTAAACTCTGTGGAAGGACTCGACCCGAAGTTTTCGGCTGATTTCGAGTTGCATTACGTGGCTGAGGTCGATTCAGAGAGTAAAATTATCGACATTCATCCGCTGAAGGTATCCGACGATAATCCCGCGCATAGTCTGCTTGAAGACCTCTACTCAGTTTCGCGCTCAAGAGCTCAGAAATCAGAAATCTATAACGACGGCAATCTCTTTATCGTTCAGGAAGAGGCTGCCGCCCGCTTCCTGTTCGACAGATTGCCGGCTCTGCTCGACAAATACAGGCTTATAGGTTCCGAGAAGTTGCGCGAATACAATGTAACTCCGGTAAGGCCAAAACTGAACCTGAAGCTTGGCAGCGGAATTGATTTTCTTGAGGGGGATGCCACCGTAGAGGTCGGAGAAGAGAAGATTTCGCTGGCCGACCTTCTGCGCCGTTACAATAAAAACCGTTATGTCGAACTCGGCGACGGCACCCGCGCTTTGCTCGACAGTAACTATATAGCGCGTCTGAAGCGAATTTTCTCGCGTAAGCCCGACAGCAAAGGCCATGTGAAAGTCTCGTTTTTCGATCTTCCCGAGATTGAGAAACTTCTCGACGGAAAGGTCGAAGGGGCAGTCTGGAAACGCCATCGCCAGCTCTACGAGGGCTTTAACAAACTCAAAGATCAGAAGCTTGAGACGCCGCGCCTCAACGGAACGCTGCGCCCCTATCAGGCCGATGGAGTGAAATGGCTGAAATATCTCTGGCAGAACAAAATCGGAGGATGCCTGGCCGACGACATGGGTCTCGGAAAGACAATTCAGACAATTGCTGTTCTGGCCGACGTCTATCCCGAGGCCAAATTGCCGTCGCTGATAGTAATGCCCCGGTCGCTCGTGTTCAACTGGGAGAGCGAGCTTAAGAAGTTCGCGCCTCAGCTCGATTATTACATTTATTATGGCAATGCCCGCGAGTTCGACGAGGCACGCAGTCATCAGGTTGTGCTGACGACTTACGCGCTTGTGCGTAACGATATCGAGAAGTTCAAAGACGTTGAGTGGGAGAGTGTGTGGCTCGACGAAAGCCAGAGTGTCAAAAATGTCGGGGCGCAGATTTCGCAGGCTGTTCAGCTGCTGAAATCCGACCACAGATTCGCTATCTCGGGCACACCGATCGAGAATAATCTCATGGAGCTTTATTCGCTGTTCCGCTTCCTCAATCCGGCCATGTTCGGCTCGGCCGAGAACTTTGCCGAGACTTATGCCGCACCAATAGAGCGCGGGGGCGATGCCGAGGCTTCGGCCGCTCTGCGCCGCAAAGTCTTCCCCTTTATTCTGAGGCGTCTGAAAGCAAATGTTGTCAAGGATCTGCCTCCGATGGTCGAGCAGACACTGTGGGTTGAGATGGAGGAAGATCATGTCCGCGCCTATGAACGCCGGCGCCGCGAACTCGCCGCGCTCGTCGACATGGCCTCCAATGGCTCCGACAGCGCCAAGGCCCGTTTCGTGATGCTTCAGGCCATAACGGAACTCCGGCAGCTTGCCTCAGTGCCTGAAAAAGTTACCGGTGGCCGGGTGAAATCTAAAAAACTCGAAATGCTTGTCGACAATGTCGCCGACGTAGTCGCATCCGGGCGTAAGGTAGTGGTCTTCTTCAATTTCCTCGCGGGTATCAGGCTCGCCGAAGAAGAGCTACGGCGCCGCGGAATACGCTCTGTCACTATGACAGGCGCTACGGCCGACCGGGGTCGGGTCGTCAGAGAGTTTACGTCGAACCGCGACTGCAATGTCATGCTGATGACAATAAAAACCGGTGGAACGGGCCTTAACCTTGTCGTTGCCGACACGGCCTTTATCTTCGAACCCTGGTGGAATACTGCCGCCGAGGCTCAGGCCAAGAACAGGCTACACCGAATCGGCCAGACGTCGAAAGTGATGGCCTACTCGATGCTTGTCAAAGGCACTATCGAAGAGAAGATGCGCGAGCTCCAGGAAAAGAAAGCACTTCTTGTCGACGACATTATCTCAAGCGACTCGGCCTCGAAACATCTTACCGACGATGATATCAGATACCTTCTCAGCTAAGTTCTCATGGAAACTACGCTCGAAATACACTGCAATCTCGATTTGATCAACGCTATCGACAACCGTTTCGAACGGCGGCGGCGCCTTAAGCCAGCAGTCGTAGGCATGACAAAATTTATAAAATCGGCGGTTAAAGACTCCAGGGTTATATTTATTGAAGCCGAAGGCCGGTCGACGACCGAGTTCGAGCTGATATTGAATAGCCCGACGGTCGAAAAATTCTCGGTAGAATCGCTGCGCCGCTTTGTCAACGTGTTTGTCTATAGCAACGAAGGCCGTAAGATATTGCTTCGCAGGCTCCCGGGCTCAAGAGAATTGGTCGACGCTTTCGCCGGCAATGCCGCCATCGAAGCCGAAGCTGTAAACAAGGCAATGTCGATGAATGCGCTGAACGTCAATTTTGGAATGCTCGATTTCTATGGCACGGCCGCACAGTTGTTTTCCTACATGTCGAGCGTTACTGTCAGTTCGTGGGGAGGCAGCTGGTCGACCCGCTATAAAGTTTATGTTGTGCCTACAAAAGAATGGTTCTGGTCGATTCTGGATCTGAAAGGACGTCTTGTAGCCGATGAACCGCTCGAATCGATGCCCGAAGGAATGACTGTCTTTTCGGGATTAGAAGATCTTGCTTCGGTTTTTGTGGCGCTGAAAACGATGTTTGAGACCGGCGCTGCTGAGCGCGGTGCGGCCAGAGTGACAGCTTCGTCAATAAATAAAATCAGCCGCAGCCTGATTTGCAGGCCCTTTTTTGAGTCGGACGACAGGGAGGCCGCCCAGTGGCGCCTGTTGCTGTTGGCCAATCTCATAGGTTTTGCGCCGGCCTCTTCGTTAGAGACGGTTAAAGGTTTTCTGCGCGCCGTGCCCGATAATATGGCGTATATCGTCGATCAACAGGTCATAGGGCCGTTTGTGCCGCATCTCAGAGGATTGTCGACGACCACCGAGTCTAAACCTGTCAAAGCGATGGTGTCGGTTTTCATGGCTCAGATGCGGAAACGCGCCAAATCGACGGGATGGCTTTCGGTTGACAGGCTCATCGACGATTGTCTGAGCCAATATGGCCCGCAGCAGCTTCTCGGAACTATTGACAAATTCTCGCCGACAAAACTTAAAAGCAAGCTGACCGACTCGTATGTCGATTTCACAGACCTTCACCGCAGCTATGTTATACCCTTCCATCGCGGTATGCTCATGCTTCTGGCAGCCTGCGGCATTGTCGACATCGCTTACGATCATACGGCGCCGGCATATTCTTTCGCCGACGGCGTCAGGCGTTTCCGCCTGACCGATATAGGACGCTATGTTTTCGGCGTCACGGATGATGTCGAGTTGCCCGACTCGCGCGTCGACGACAGTTTGTTTGAGATCGACCCTGACCATCTGATAATAGGCAATCTGTCGGACAACAATCCCTATCTCGTATTTCTTGAAAGGTTAGGCAGAAATATCGGAGGCCGGCGCTATGTTCTCGAAGCCGTCAAGGTCGTAAATAAAGAAAGAAATGTCGAAGCACTCCAATATATTATCGGTCAGTTCGAGAAATATGTGACCGGCCCTCGCGACAAACTCAGCCCCGTGTGGCAGGGCTTTTACTCCGAATTGCAACAGCGTATCCCTGAGATTTCGGGGGTGCTGTCGATGGACTACGATATAATCCGTCTCAACCCAGACGACAAACTCTTAATCGACGCCATCATCAACGATCCCGAGATTCGCAAGATTGTCAATCTCGCCGAAAACTACTTAATACTTATCAAACGATCAGACAGATATGACTTCAATCTGCGCCTCTCAAAGCTAGGATTCCGCCCGCAGCTGACCAATCACTGATCACGAAAAATTGAAAAAAATGCGAAATAGTTTGCACAATTAAAAATATCTTTCTACCTTTGCAACGCAAAAAGGGGGACGCCCTCCTGAAGCAAGGTGCCATAGCTCAGTTGGTAGAGCATCGGACTGAAAATCCGTGTGTCACTGGTTCGAATCCCGTTGGCACCACCAGACAACTCCGACGAAAGTCGGAGTTTTGTTGTAAACAGACGATTATCAGCTGTTTACGCGTGCGTTCGTCGCGGCTTTTTATGGGTCAGCGGATTTTCCCGGTGGGCAGACGTTGTCTCAGGAATAGAGTGCGGCC
>ENA-OPSF01000316-OPSF01000316.1-human-gut-metagenome-genome-assembly--contig:-NODE-316-length-44216-cov-6.862662_pt1 | contig 44216 bp, 38 predicted proteins | sample MGYA00241452_ERZ501896 | MGnify/ENA primary metagenome ERZ501896 (study PRJEB25962, sample SAMEA2042111) | human gut metagenome | biome: human gut; feature: human-associated habitat; material: faeces... | reverse complement strand
TCTAGGTACTATGACATGTATGCGCAGGGCGGTGTTACATATACGCCCTTTACGAGCGCCTAAAGGCGTTCCCTTTCTTCCTGTGTCTGTTCCGTTCTTAACGCTCACGAGCCTTGAGAGGCTCGTGGCTAAACGAAACAGCCCCAGTCAGAAACCCTATTTTTAGTCTGATAGTCCATGCTCATTCATGCTATCAAAGTGAAAACATCTCTTATATATGCTTACTCAAGTGTGTGATTGACCCTAGCGTGCTTAATCACTCTGTCTGATAAGATAATAACGCCACTAGAATTACTTGTCAAGAAGTTTCGATTGACTTTTCGATATATATTAAGTATGATATGCTTATAAATGACAATAAAAGCAACGAAAGGAGCGGTTATACTAAGTTATGGAGTATTATGAAAAGAAAATCAGTTTCTTAGGAGAAAACATACAAATCATAAGAAAACACAGGGGAATGAAACAACAGGAACTTGCCAATAAAATCGGTATCAATATGCAGAGCCTTTCCAAGATTGAACGAGGTGTGAATTATCCTACCTTTGATACATTGGAAAAGATAATGGACGTGCTGGGAGTAACACCGAATGAATTATTGTCGGGGGAATGGAAATATATTGACCACACCGAGCCATATATCATGGACGTTATCAAACGAGAACAGGATTTTAATGTTTCCTTAGATTATTTGTCTGAAAATGAATTTTTCAATGACGAAAAAGAATGTAGATTTTACATGGAAACTACATTGATTAGATACATTAGCAATTATCTTTCTAGTGAGGTAGTAGAGTTGGAAGAACTTATGGAAATCAAGCAGTTGATACAGCGTCAGAAATTGGAACGCATGATGAAAGTACATAAGGAAATGCGAGGGTTAGACCGATACAGAGAACAGCCCAAAGAGTATAAATATCACGACCCTTATGATGATTGGATATTCCGTCAGCTTGCAGATATAGACAACAGAAACAACATTCCCAACACTTCGCCACAATTAGATTTTAATGAAACGGACTATGAAGATTATCTAAAAGAGAAATGGAATAGAGGACTTTAATTTTCCTCTTGCATGAAAGATACAGCAAACAAAAAGCCCAATCAAGAGTGCAAAGCACCACCAATGGTGGTAAGGCTCTTTACAGGGTTCTTTCTTTTCTGTGGTGGGTAATCAAGCGAAAAATGAAGAAGTGTTTTGTCATGCTTTATATTTTTATCCCGACTTTGATAATTCAGATTGTGAAAATGATTAAATACAGAAAAGCTAAATAACACGATTTATATTAGCATCACTTTAATGATAAATTAGTTAGAGTGGTGCCTTATTTTTTTCTCTGTACAATCACTTAAATAGGTGCTATAGTAATGGGTAGATAGTATTCGAACAGAAACTATACCACATATTTTTTATTTTTAAACCATGAGGATTATATCAGTTTGAACGAGACCTCATCCATGCAGATTTTCATGATTGTCACTTCCCAGAAAGGAGTGATCGATATGAGAGCAGGATTTATCGGAGCGGGGAAAGTAGGATTTTCCCTTGGAAAATACCTGAAGGAAAACGGCGTAGAGATTACGGGTTACTTCAGCAAATCACCGGAATCAGCTAAATCAGCAGCAGATTTTACTAACACAAAACTATATAAGAGTATAGAGGATATCTTAAGTGACAGTGATACCCTGTTTATTACTGTGCCTGATGGACAGATAAGCAAAGTATGGGATTATATGAAGAATCTGGATATTAAAAATAAAAATATTTGTCATTGCAGCGGTTCGATTTCATCAACCGTTTTTTTTGATGGTGAAAACCTCGGTGCAAATATCTATTCGGTACATCCCCTATATGCAATAAGTGATAAGTGCGAATCATGGAAACACTTGAATAAGGCTTATTTTACTGTGGAGGGTTCGGCAGAGAATCTAGATGAGATTAAGAGTATCTTTGAGCGAGCAGGAAATAAGGTAATCGCAATGGGAGCGGAAAATAAATCTCTTTACCACTGCGGTGCAGTAGTTGTAAGCAATCTCGTAAACGGACTTTTTCAAGTGGGGGCTGAAATGCTTGTAAAATGCGGCTTTGATAAAAAAGATGCAAAGAAAGCCTTAGTGCCTTTGTTTACTGGAAATGCCGACACATTGGCAGAAAAAGGAGTTGCGGCTGCCCTCACAGGTCCTGTTGAGCGAAATGATTTGTCGACTATCACAAAACACATTGAAGCTATTAAGGCAGCATGGATAAACGAGTCTGAGGAAAAGGTGGGATATGAGATGATATATCTTTTGCTTTCAGAAAAGCTTCTCAGTATTGCACAGGAAAAACATTTAGACAGTGACTATTTGAAGATGACGGAGGTAATTAAAAATGAAAAACACAGTATCCACTTTTAAAGAACAGAAGGTTAAGGGCGATAAGATTACAATGCTGACAGCCTATGACTATTCGACAGCTAAATTGATGGATCAGTCAGGTATTAACGGTATTCTCGTTGGAGATTCTCTTGGCATGGTTATGCTCGGATACGAAAATACTTTGCCGGTAACAATGGAAGATATGATTCACCATACAAGAGCAGTTACAAGAGGTGCCAAAGATGCCTTAGTAGTTGGAGATATGCCGTTTATGTCATATCAAGTTTCAGTTGAAGAGGCCATGTATAACGCAGGAAGACTTATGAAAGAAGGAAGATGTCAAGCAGTAAAGCTAGAAGGTGGAGCCTCTGTTTGTCCACAGATTAAAGCTATTACAGCTGCTTCAATTCCTGTTATGGCACATATTGGACTTACACCTCAGTCAGTGAACGTTTTTGGAGGCTTTAAAGTTCAGGGAAAAAGTGAAGAGGGAGCAAAGAAACTCATTGAAGAGGCAAAAGCTGTTGAAGAAGCAGGAGCATTTGCGATTGTTTTGGAATGCGTACCTGCAAAATTAGCGGAAATTATTTCTGAAAGCATTAATATTCCTACAATAGGAATAGGTGCAGGATCTGGCTGCGATGGACAGATTCTCGTTTATCAGGACATGCTTGGAATGGTCTCTGACTTTACACCTAAATTCGTAAAACAATTCGCAAAGGTAGGAGATGTAATGAAAGAAGCCTTTGCTGCATATATAGAAGAAACTAAACAGGGAAGCTTTCCAGCACCTGAACACACATTTAAAATTTCAGAAGATGTAATTAACAAGTTATATTAGGAGATAGAACGATGAAAATAGTAAAAACCGTAGATGAAGTGAGAGTTATAGTCAAAGAATGGAAGAAAGAAGGTCTTACAGTAGGTCTTGTTCCTACTATGGGATTTTTGCACGAAGGACATAAGAGTTTAATTACAAGGGCTGTTTCAGAAAACGATAGAGTTGTTGTCAGTGATTTTGTAAATCCGACTCAATTTGGAGTAGGGGAAGATTTGGAAAGCTATCCGAGGGATTTGGAAAGGGATACTATGCTATGTGAGGAGGCAGGTGCTAATTTAATATTTAATCCTGAGCCGGAAAATATGTATTTTGACGATTTTTCAACATATGTAAACATAGAAAGTCTTTCAGAGGAACTTTGTGGAAAATCACGACCAATACATTTCAGGGGTGTAGGCACAGTAGTATCTAAACTTTTTAATATTGTAAATCCCGACAGAGCTTACTTTGGTCAAAAGGATGCACAGCAGCTTGCGATTATAAAAAGAATGGTTAGAGATTTGAACTTTGATATCGAAATTGTGGGCTGCCCTATAGTTAGAGAAGAGGATGGTCTTGCAAAGAGTTCAAGAAATACATATCTAAGCAAAGATGAGAGAAAGGCGGCACTAATTTTAAGCAAAGCAGTTAAGCTCGGAGAAGATATGGCAAAAGCAGGAGAAAAAGATACAGATAAAATTGTATCAGAAATGATTAAGCTTATTGAAACTGAGCCTATGGCGAAAATAGATTATGTTCAGGCTGTAGACGCTGTTTCAGTTAAACCGGTCAAGGAGATGACAGCACCAGTACTAGTTGCCATGGCAGTTTATATCGGCAAAACCAGATTGATTGACAACTTTATTTACGAAGGTTAAACGGGGGTTAAATATGACATTTGAAATGTTAAAGGGGAAGATACACAGAGCTACAGTAGTTCAAGCAGAACTTGATTATGTAGGAAGCATCACTGTAGACGAAGACTTACTTGACAGTGCTGGAATTTTGGAGTATGAAAAGGTAAGTATCGTAGATATAAATAATGGGAACAGATTTGAGACATACACAATTGCAGGAGAAAGAGGCAGCGGAATGATATGTCTCAATGGAGCTGCTGCAAGATGTGTTCAGACAGGTGATAAGATAATCATAATGTGCTATGCACAGATGACTCCAGAAGAGGTAAAGAAAAATCCACCTAAAGTAGTATTTGTAGATGAGGATAACAAAATATCAAGAGTCGCAAGATACGAAAAACATGGTAAGCTATAAGACATGTAATTTGCAAATAAAAAAGGGAATTTCGGTAATTAAAAAATGTAAAAGGTGAAGAATATGTCATCTGCCCTCGTTGTGAGCAAGAAGTTTATAAAGAAGTAATAATTTATCCATTTTGTAACTTTGGCATAATGGCATGGCTTGAAGGAGAAAATGATGAAAATAGCAAACCAGTGAAAGATAAATCTAAGTAAAATCTCAGCTTAACAATTTAATATCTATATTTACAAAGCAGTTGGTCTTATGATTGACTGCTTTTAAAAAAGACACCGTTTAGGTGTGAGGTCTTTTTAGTGTTATTTATAGTCATATCAAGGCTCGTTTAATTATGGTAAATTCGTGGTAAAATGAGTGCTTTTCTATACTTCAAAATATTTGAAAGTATAGTGTTTATACGGATAATCAAAAATTAGATATAAAATTTACGAAAAAGAATATGGAACTATATGGCGAATTAAGGATTTGACTTGAAGTTTTAAGCTTTTGTATATATGATTAGAATAGTTTAAGGAAAAAGGAGCTTCAACCGCTATTTTAGTACCTGATACATCGAAATGCTCATAGCTGTGGCTTATTCACTGAGATATGAAAGGTTGAAAGACCTTGAATTTTCAATAAAAAACACTTGATTATATGAGGAGGGGTGTATGTAGGCGAAGTAAAAGAATAGATTTTTATAGCGAGCAATAAATCTAAGAATAGGAGGAATATATGAATATAGAGAAAGATGGATACTTGAATTTTGATGGAAGAGAAAAAACAGAGGAGACAATTAGGGCAACATGGAGTGAATTTAGAGAGGCGCTTTCGACTAATAAATTTAAATATAATGATATAGAGGGAGCATTAAATTATACATTTTTACATCAACTGGATGATTTCTTTGAAAAAAATAATTGCAAAAAGTTGTTTACAAAAGAGTTGCGCGATGTTTTTATTAAAAAGAATGAAGTGCTTAGAGGAACTAAATTAAAAATAGATGAAACTCCAGATTATGAACGTTTTTTGCCCAAAAGTGAATATATAGAAAAAGACAATAGATTTAGTCCTAAAGGAGTCGAGTGGTTATACCTTGTGGTGGGAAAAACAGAAAAAGGTAATGATAATGCAAAGAATTGTACAATTAAAGAGTGTAAAGCGGAAATAGGACAACGTTTTGGGGTTTGTCATTTTCAAATGGATGATAAATTCCGAAAAAGTAAATTGGTTGATTTGACAATTGCCTGTGATTGCAGCTGGGAGGAATGGGAAGAAAAACTAAAAAAGGAGTTTGAAAAAATAGCAAGAAAATCAAAGAAATTGACGTACGAAATAGGTGTAAAGATTCCTGCGTCGAAGGAAAAGGTAGAAATGGTGACGAAGAAATGCTATTCTTTTTTCTATGCAAAACTTCTTTCGCAGGAAATATTCTTGCCAGTAGATTCGGATAAGGAGTATATGTATTTGCCATTTCAATGTTTGGCTTTATATTTTAAACAGCTGGGCTATGATGGAATAATTTACTCTAGTGTTGTATATCCTACAGCAAAAAATGTGGTACTTTTTGATAAACTAATGGCAAAACCATATGGTAATATTGAAGCCTTTATTGTGGATGATGAAATGATGGTGAATAATTAAATACAAAAAATTGAAAGGAGAGGATGAAAAAATCTCTGTAAATAAGATTCTTCTATGATTAGAATGGCTAAAGGCTTGAAAAACAGTAAACGGTAGACTAAAAGTACCTTTCATCATCTTCCAGGCTATGCCATAATAAACTTACCAAAACTACACAGTCAAAAAAGTTCAGTACTCAACTTTTTTGACTGTGTATAACCAGGAGGATGTTATAGCCACACAAACCAGCCTTATGGCACGACAGGTACGGATTCAGCAATGGGCGGAACAAATCAAGGAATGTCAAAGCCGTCCGAAAGGAATGGATGTTGAAACCTGGTGTGCTCAAAATAATCTTACAAAGGCCAAATACTATTACCGCCTGCGGCGTGCGCGTGAAGTGTACCTGGAACAATTCCAGGCTGTTGAAACTCCAGCTTTTGTTGAACTTTCTGTTCCAGAAAAGGAAATGGTCTGCGCAGAGCCTGTCACGGAAAAAAATCTTACTGAAAAAGCAGGATCTATACTTCGGATGAAAAGCGTCAGCGGACTTTGCATCGAAGCATTTCGGACATATCACCGACACTGCTCCGGCAGGTCATAGAGGGCATGAATCATGTTGAATGATGCAGACGCCTCTGGCTTCAAAAAGGTATATCTGGCAATGGGGTTTACCGATCTTCGCCGCGGAATTGATGGATTGGCTGGCATTATCCGTTTTCAATTCAATCTGGATCCTTATGATAAAAATACGCTGTTTCTGCTCTGCGGAAGAAGATGCGATCGTATAAAAGGGGCTGTCGCACTAATGTGCGGCAGCTTCGTGTTTTTATCCAACACAAAACGCCGAGCTTCGAAAAGCCCGGCGTTTGTGGTATAATTAGTTTATGCTATTAAACAAAATAATACAGAGAGATTATACCTCATTTTCTCTGTATTATCAAATCAAACTTCCACTGGATTTAGAGATTTCTATTCCATCTGATGACCCAGTTCGTCTGGTAAGTGCCTTTGTGGAGGAAATGGACCTTTCTGAACTGTATAAAACTTACGGCAGGATCAGAAAAAATCAGGCAACACCGCGTCAGATGCTGAAACTCGTTATCTATGCAGCAATGAATCGAATCTATTCGAGCCGGGATATCAGAAAAGCATGTAAACGGGATATCAACTTTATGTATCTCCTGGAAGGAGTGCCTGCTCCTGATCACGCAACCATCGCACGTTTTATATCCCTGCATTTTTCTGCCTGTGCAAAAGCTTTACTTGCTCAAATGTCAGATCTGCTCTATCTTCTTGGTGAGATCTCAGGAAAGACCATCTTTATTGACGGCACCAAGAGCGAATCGGCAGCTAATAAGTATACATTTGTATGGAAAAAGGCCATTACAAAGAATCAGGTCCGGTTATACACAAAACGGTCTTCTTTTGTGGCTGAATGCGAAGAGCTCTACGGAATTAAGACGGTATACCATAAGCGGATATCCATACACACACTGAAACGTTTAAAAAAGCAGTTGTGCCGCATCAAAGTACAGGAAGGAATCGTATTCGTACACGGAATCGGACGGAGGAAAACACAGTTACAAAAATCCCTGAAACAGCTGGATCAATATTTGGAGAAACTAAAGGAATATACAAAAAAACTGTATACGCTTGGGAACAGAAACAGTTATTCCAAAACAGACCCTAATGCCACCTTTATGAGAATGAAAGAAGACGCGATGCTGAATGGGCAGTTAAAACCTGCTTATAACATCCAGCACGGAGTGGATTCCGAATACATCACATGGCTCGATATTAGCCCGCGTCCAACCGATACACGTACCCTAATTCCATTTTTGAAAGATATGGAGAATCACGTGGGATTTAAGTATTCAGAAATCGTTGCAGATGCCGGATACGAAAGTGAAGAAAACTATCTTTTCATTGAAGGTAACGGACAAACTGCCTATATAAAACCGCAGAACTATGAGATTTCTAAAACTCGAAAGTACAAAAAAGACATCAGTAGAAGGGAAAACATGGAGTATCACGCAGACAGTGACAGCTACATCTGCCGCAACGGAAGGGAACTGACTGTTACGAATGAATGCAGAAGTAAAACAGCCAGCGGCTATATCAGTGTAAAAACTTATTACAGGAGCTCAGACTGTACCGGCTGTCCTTATAAAACGGAATGTATCAAAGGGAACAACTGCAAAACACCTATGGAAAAAAGGAATAAAGTGCTAATGGTCTCAAAGACAATGAGCCGGAAACGCGCAGAAAATCTGGAACGGATCATAAGTGAGTATGGAACGATGCTCCGGATGAACCGAAGTATTCAGGCAGAAGGTCCTTTTGCTTATGTAAAAGAAGACATGAATTTTCGGAGATATCTGTACCGGGGAAAGACAAATGCACTGGCAGAAAGCATCCTTTTAGCAATGGGACGAAATATGAATAAGCTTCATTGCAAGATTCAGGCCGGAAGGACGAGAAGCCATCTTTTTTCATTAAAGACAACATAGATTTTGATGATTAAAAATAAAACAGTTTGAAATAAGGCATGCCGAAAGGGATGTCTATGAATGAACTGCGTTTATAGAATGGCATCGGAACCGTAACTGATTTCGATGCCATTTTGGGCAGAAAGTAGGGCTGCCGCCCAGCAAAAATATTTGCTAATGCGACAGCCCCGATGGGTTTGTCCTCTATCAGAAACGCCTGGATGAGAATGGCCGTTTTCAATGGCCGCGGAATGCTTCAGAAGCAAGACTTCTAACCAGGCAGGAATTCCGCTGGCTGATGGAAGGTCTTGCAATCGACCAGCCGAAAGTCATACATCCTTCCAAAGAGAAAAAGGACTTTTGATTTTGTGTAAAAAGCCGAAATTAAAAAACTTTTTTTCGCTGCAAAACCAGTCTCATTGCCGCTATCCACAACCTTTCGTGGATACAAAAACTTATTCGTGCAATTCTGGTCCAAGGTATTCACTGGTGTGGATAAGTGCTTATAAATCAGGCTGATTTTTCCGCTTTTTGTTCCATTCCAGCATTATTATGGTTTTCCGTCAAAATGACGGTGCTGCTTCTTAGCCGATTTGCCAGTGGTACTGCTTTTCTGTATAATAAAACTATCATGAACAGGGAGGCAGTGACATATGGCTACGGATGATCAAATCAGACGGATGCAGACCATTATTGAACAGCAGGAAAAGCGAATTCAGGAAAAAGATGCTACGATTGCGGTTCTTCGTAAGCTTGTTGATGAACTGCAGTCCCTGAAGGCCAGTCTGGAGGAAACGCTTGAAGAGTTTCGCCGACAGTTTTTTGGTGTTCAGAGTGAAAAGATAAAACCGGACAAATCAAAACAGGATGCGGATAAGGAAATCCTCAAAACGATCGAAGTAAAAAGTCATACACGCCAGAGAAAACCAAAAGCAACACGGGAAGAACTCTATGCGAATCTTCCCATCCGCGAAGTGTTGATTCCATTGACAGACGAGGAACGGCACTGTGCGTACTGCAGCTCAGAAATGAAAACGATCGGTTATACCAGTGTTCGGGAAGAACTGCGAATCACTCCTGCTAAGGTAGAACGCATCCTTTATAAACGGGAAGTTGCGGTATGCTCGGAGTGTAAGAAAGATGGAGATGGCACGCTTATAAAAGCGGCTGTGCCAACTGCATTGTTTCCGCATAGTCCGGCATCATCGTCCATCGTGGCCTATGTGATGTATCACAAGATATTTGTTGGTACTCCGTATTATCGTCAGGAAGCTGGCATGTTTCAGTTAGGATTAAAGCTTCCGCGAGAAACGATGGCGAATTGGTTCATCAAAGGTGTCGAACTTTATTTCCTGCCGGTTTTCGAAAAACTTCATGAAAAACTGTTACAGCGGGATCTCATCCATACAGATGAGACAACCTGCCAGGTATTGCGTGAAGAAGACAGACCAGTCGAAACAACATTTTATATGTGGATTTATCTCAGTGGAAACGATGGATTACCAGCCAGGCAGGGCCGGAAAGTATGCGCAGCAATTTCTGGATGGTTTTACCGGAATGCTGCAGTGCGATGGTTATCAGGGATACAATAAAGTAGACAACGTGTTGCTCATCTGCTGTCTGGCGCATTGCAGGCGAAAGTTCTATGAGGCAGTACCTTCCGAACGCCATAAAAAGTTGAAACTGCTGGATATTAATTCAGCTGAAGAATTAAAAGAACCGGTTATTCCAAAAGAGGAAGAACTGTCCAGCATGATTCCAGCCGAGGTGGGTCTGGCGTATTGCAATAAACTTTTCTTTATAGAAAAAGGTCTCCGAGATCTGTCACCAGAAGAACGTAAAAACAAGCGGCTGGAACTGGAAACGCCTGTATGGGATGATTTCTATCAGTGGGTGGATCAGCTGAACCCAGCCAAAAGAAGTAAACTGGAAAAAGCTGTTGTTTACACACAGAATCACAAAGACACCTTGCGAAACTATCTTCAGGATGGACGCTGTGAGATTTCCAACAACGCGGCTGAGAGGCGCGCTAAAAGTTATGCAATCGGAAGAAAAGCATTTCTGTTTCATACATCAACGGCTGGAGTTGAAGCCAGTGTTGTCATGTACAGCATAGTGGAGACTGCCAAAGCCAACCATCTGAATGTGTTCCAGTATCTCTACACGGTACTTCTGTATATGCCGGACTACAAAAATGAGCCCGCAGGTATAGACCAGCTGCTTCTGTGGAGTGATTTCATAAAAGAACGCTGCAGTGGATTCATCGATATCGAAAATCAAACACCGGAACATCATGAACCACTGCCGATTTAGGCAAATGGATACCAAGGGGGCAGTGGGCAATACGGTGCATTATTCATCGCTTACGACTTAGATAATATGGCATTTTTGCGTGATTTAAAATTGATTGTTGAGGAAAATGGTCAAATTAAAAGAAAACAAACTAGCTGATTTCCTAAGAAAGAACCGAACGGAGGCGATCGAAGTGAGTATATTCGAATATGATGAGAAGCGCGAGAAGGAACTGATTCGAAAAGCGGAATATGCGGAGGGCGAGAGAATAGGCCTCGAAAAAGGCGAAGGTATAGGTGAGGAACGCGTATTTGGGGTTTACAAGTTATTTCGAGAAAAGAATACAGAAACCCAGATTGCTGAGAAGATGGGAATGGATGTAAGGGAGGTTAGGAGAATTCTGGCTAGATTGAATCAGTAACAGGGAGCGGTGTTTTGCCTTAGGATGAAGCATCGCTCCTTTCCATCATGTATTAAAGAGGGGGAAGGTGCCATCGAAAGATAAATTTCTATATTGCCGCTGTTCAGCTTTTGCTGTATGGTAGATGTATATGATTATATATGGAAGGGGGGAGGTTTACCGAGTGGTAAATCGGTATCAGGATATTACGAAAATATTTCTTTGATTTTAAGGGGGAGATTTTATGAACAAAAATCTTTATAGTGGAAAATTGATAGCTGTTGATGGACCTAATGGGGCAGGAAAGACTACAATTTTACAAGAATTAAGAAAAGAGTTGGAGAAACGGGGAATTGAAGCGTGTTTTACGAAAGAACCTACAGAAAACGAATTAGGATGCTTTGTGAGGGGATATGCCGAAAAGGTTGATGGGATAAGTGTGGCATGTCTGGTTGCGGCAGATCGTTATCAGCATTTAAGGGATGAGATTGTACCGCAGTTAGAAAAGGGAAGAATTGTTATTACAGACAGATATGTTCTTTCTTCTTTAATTCTACAGAGGATGGACGAAGTAAGTGAAGAGTTTATTTTAGCTCTCAATAATGAGATTGTTCAGCCTGATTTGCAGATTGCTGTTTTGGCTGATAGAGATGTAATACAGAATAGACTTAAGGAACGTAGTTATTTAACTAGATTTGAACAAGGTAATAAAACGGATATAGAGTTGGAATATATGGAAAAAGGAATACGAGTATTACAAGAACAAGGAGTTGATGTCTTTCGGCTTATTAATGATAATAACTTAGAGGATAGTGTTGCTAAAGTAACTCAAGCGATAATAAATTTGTAGAGGGATTATTGATGAAAAAGTTTGTCTTAATTAATTCACCTTTATTTTGGGAGAGAACGAATGAAAAAGAAGAGTACTTATCTCCCTTAGGACTTGGATATATTGCAACTTATTTAAAAAAAGCTGGGTTAGAAGTAGTACTTCTGGATAGTGTGAAGGAAAGATTAGGAGTAGAGGATATTTTAAAACAAGTTTCTGAAATTGAGCCGGAGTTTGTTGGAATAAATGTTTTTACTCAGAACTATGAATTAGTACAGTACATCATAGAAAAAATGTCCATACAATGTGAATGCTTTGTAGGAGGTCAAGTTGTTAAGAGCATTTATGAAACTATTTTAACTTGGCAGACTAGTAATAAGGTGAATATTATTATTGGTGAGGGTGAATTTATTATTCCTGCAATTGTGTTGGAAAATTGCAAGCAAAAACCAATTGAGCATTTGGATAACAAGTTTGTATATAAAGTCGATAGGAATTCAAAATATTTTCCGGAAGATATATCAAAAATTTATTTGGATAGATCATTTTTAAAAAATGAGATAATAAATAATCATTACGGTGAAAAAGAAGCAGCTATTATAACCTCTAGAGGATGTGCATATGATTGTGCTTTTTGTGGAGGAGCCCGGGGATTAAATAAAGATATATCTATACGTATGAAGAATGTGGAAAGTGTAAAACATGAGATTGCAGAGATATGTGATTTATACCCTGATTTAAAAAGTATTCGCATCTTAGATGATTTGTTTTTGCGTAATGAGACAAGCATAAGTCAAGCAGCAGATATATTTCAAGAATTTCCTCAATTACATTGGAGAGGAATGGTTCATATACTCTCTCTTATCAAATGTCTTGATAAAATAAAACTTTTAAAGAGTTGTAATTGTAAAGAATTATTTGTCGGAATTGAGTCCGGTTCAAATACTGTTAGAAAAAGAATAAATAAGTTGGGTGATATATCAAGTGTTATAGCTGTTATTAGAGAATTGCTTATCAATGGAATAGATGTAAAGGGATATTTCATGTATGGTTTTCCTGACGAAATCCAAGAGGATATGGAAGAAACATATAAGTTGGCATATGAATTAAGCAATATATCTAAAGAGTGCGAAGGAACTTTTCGCCCAAGTGTATTTCAATTTAGACCATATCATGGGACAAGATTATACAACGAAATATTGGAAAGAGGTATTGATATTCCCAATTGTCATTATAATTCATCGATATATACATTGCAGGGTAGAAGCCAGTTTAACTTTTGCTCTGGTAATTATAGTGGGGTATCAGATAAAATCCTAGAAGAATATATCATGAAAACCCAAAGGATTATGGAGGCATAATATATGATAGAGCAAATTAGAAACTGTCAAAAATGCGGATTGTGCTGTAATCAAAAACCATTATTAGATGAAAAGAGAGTGTGTAAAATTTTTTGGGTTGGGTTATCAGCTAAGATAATTAAAACAGAAAATGAAATACCACTATCTCCTGATACCAATACAGGAATGTTGATACAAAAAATAGAAGAAACATTAGGAGAGGTTGATACATATAAGACAAATTTGGTTAAATGTGTTCCGTTAAATGAGCAACAAAAGTTAAGATATCCGAATCGAAAAGAAATTGATAGTTGTTTTTGTAATTTGCAAAAAGAGATTAGAGAACTATCGCCTAAAATGGTTTTTTTACTAGGAGAAAAAGTATATTCTGCGGTAGAAAAGCACTTTGGCATTAAGTTTGAAAAATGGGAAGAATTTAATTACTGCTATAAAAAATATGGGGGAGTATATTATATACCGATTCATCATCCGTCGTATATTTATATTTATAAAAGAAAGTATATAGATCAATATATTGAAAGCGTAGAAAGTATGGTTAATATGTTGATAAACATGAAATCAATATAATGTAACACCGACTTTAGAACCCTTTTTACATTAGATTTTGTATGATCAGAAGTATCTAAGAAATGGCATGAGAAATTCTGGTTGGCGGATAAGCGCAAGGAAGATTTTTTGAAGTTACCTATTTGAAAAAAGTGAAAAAGATTATTGATACGGCCAGTATCGTCAAATAAAGTCTTAGCGAATTTATTCCAGAAAAAACATACGGAGAATCAGATTGCAAAAGAAACGGGATTAAGCCTGCAGGAAGTACAGGAGATTCTGGAACGGTTGAATCAATAACAGTGAGCGGTGTTTTGTCTTAGGATGAAGCAGCGCTCCTTTCGCCTTCACGCAATCCTCAAACCCTGCAATCACAGAATATTAAGAATTTCCTAAACATTCCTTCCCACAAACTTCTATTGAATCCCCCCACAAACCGTAGTATAATAAACTAGACTTCGCATAGGCACAAATCCTCTAAAATCAGGGCGTGCCGGATGCGGACGCATGAAAGCGCGTTAAGAGGCGCAGAATAAGAATCAAAAGCACATGGAGTAAGCTGCCTGTGATCAATGTCATGGTCAGATGAAAGATGGAACATAGGATGGATCGAGATCGTATCCGGGCAGCCAGAAGGCGGCTCCGGGATGGCGAAGCATACCCATTGTGCACCTGAAAGCAGAGAAAATGCAAAGGAGAGTGCGATATGTGGTATGTGATCCAAACACAGACAGGCAGGGAACAGGAGCTGACAGAATGCATCGAACGCGTTTTGAAAGGAAATGGGTACCGCGCCTGTTTTGTGATTGAGCAGGAATGCGTCTGGCGCAATGCCGGGGAACTTTTGGAATACCAGAAACCGCTCTTTCCATCCTATGTCATCGCGGACACCGACACGCCGGAGGAATTCTTTCTGGCGTTAAAGCGGGTCCCGAAGCTTTCCAAACTCCTGCGGACGGACTGTGAATTCTGGGCGATCCGGGAGGAAGAGAAGAAACTGCTCTGCCAGATGATGGAGTTGGATGAACAAAGTGTTGCAGTGTCACCATTATCTACTCTCGTCCGCCGCTCTCTCGTCACCCTAGACAAAGACGGTAACATCCTAAATGCCAAGGCCCCATTATCTTTCTTCCAGGATAAGATCGTCCGCAAACGCATCCGCAAGCGGATCGTGACGGTGGAGGTCGAACTTCTGGGTGAAAAGCGCAGGATCGAACTGGGAATTCGCCTGCCGGAAGATAAGTAAAAGAAAGGAACCAAAACACAAAAGCATGAATCAATTTGAGCAATACAAGCGCCTGATCAAGCTGGGATTTGCCCTGATATTGGTCGCGCTTCTGACAGGACTCTACGGCGTCATCTGGATTAACTGGTACAACAAGATTATCTGGGCGCCGTTCTTCCGCAGGGGTAACTGGATGATGATATTCATCTACGGACTCCTGCTTATTTTCTTTATGCAGTTGTACGGGGGATTTAAGATAGCGCTCCTGAAACGGGGCAATCTGATCTACTCGCAGATACTGGCGGTGGTATTTACCAATATCATTACGTATTTCCAGATCAGTGTGCAGGATAAGAAATTTACGGCACCGGCGCCGCTGGTGGTCAATCTGATAGGGGCGGTTATCATCATCCTCGCGTGGACGATGACATTTCTCTGGCTGTACCGGGGCATGTTCCCACCGAGAGAGCTGTTATTGATATCTGGAGATCATTCGGATTACCATCTAATTGAAAAAATGAATGCGCGGGAAGATAAATACATAATCAGCCAGATTATCAGCTACCACGAAGGACCGGAGCGTATTAAAGCGGAGATCGCCAAATACGACAGTGTGATTGTCGGAGATATTCCGGCGCATGAGCGAAATTATATTATTAAATATTGTTTCGGTCAGAATATCCGGACATACAGCGTCCCGAAAATATCGGACATTCTGCTTCGCAGCTCGGTGGAACTGAATCTGTTTGATTCGCCGCTGCTTCTGTCGCGGAATAATCAGGGACTGCAGATAGAGCAGGAAATTATGAAACGGATCATCGACATCGTCGGATCACTCATCGGAATCGTAATTACGATTCCGATTTTTTTGATTGTAGGAATCTGTATTAAGATGACCGACGGCGGTCCGGTGATTTACCAGCAGACGCGCCTTACAAAAAACGGAAAGAAATTCCAGATATATAAATTTCGTACCATGGTGCAGAACGCGGAAGCAGATGGAAAGGCACGGCTGGCAAGCGAGGATGATCCGAGAATCCTGCCGATTGGCCGGATACTGCGGGCAACCCGCCTGGATGAGCTGCCGCAGATTTATAACATCTTAAAAGGTGATATGTCCATCGTTGGACCGCGCCCGGAACGCCCGGAGCTGGCGGCCGAATTGGAAAAAGAGATACCGGAATTTTCCTTCCGCCTGCAAGTCAAAGCCGGTCTGACCGGCTACGCGCAGGTGTATGGAAAATATAACACGACCCCTTATGACAAGCTGAAACTGGACTTGACGTATATACGCAACTATTCAGTGCTGGAAGATCTGAAGCTGATTATCATGACGCCGAAGATTATGCTGATGAAGGAAAGTACGGAAGGAGTCAAAGAAGAACAGCAATAACGGAATAAAAAGCTATAAACAGGAAATAAGACATGGAAAAACAACCAGATATACGCATTTTTATTGCCTGCCATAAGCCGACCTATGTACCGGAAAATCCAATTTTTTATCCGGTACAGGTGGGAACGGCGTTGACGGAAAAACGTCTGGAACATATGGCATATCGAGATAATGAGGGCGATAATATATCCGGGAAAAATCCGGATTACTGTGAATTGACGGCACAGTATTGGGCTTGGAAAAATATAGACTGCGACTATTATGGATTCTTTCATTACCGCCGCTATCTGACGTTTCACAGGGTCTGCCCCGTGATGGCGAGTGGACGAATCCTTGGAAAACGCCAGCATCCGTATATAGAGCTGGATTCCGTCTGGGACGATCTGACACCATATTGGATGGAAGCCGAGTGGATGGCGCAGCAGATCATGAAATACGATCTTCTAACCGTTTACCGAGAGCGGATCAATACGACGGTATACCGCCAGTACTGCCAGTATCATGAAGCAGAAGAACTGAATCATATGCTGGAGATTATAAACCGGATTTACCCGGAATATACAGATGTGGCAAAGGCATATATGAGTTCCAAAGATATCTATTATATGAATATGTATATCATGAAAAAAGAGCTGTTCCATACATATATGGAATGGCTTTTTACACTTTTAGATACATTTGAACAGGAGAGAAAAGAGATAAACAAACCGCAGGAACCAAGGCTGTATGGTTATCTTGCGGAGCGGTTGTTTGGTATCTTTTACTTTTACCAGAGGAAGAAAGGCATACAATGTGCCGAGCTTCCTTATCTTAAATTCTATCATACTGAACCGGGAAAGGAGGAAGAAGTATCGAATATACGGGAGTTTCGTTTAAAACCGACCAACTTAAAAATTAAAATAGATATGCGTAAGTTAAACCGTCTGTTTCCGGCAGGAAGTTTCCGGCGGGTATTGCTGCGCGGTTTTTTTTTGAAATAAAAGCAAAATCGAAGAAAGAGGAAAAGATATGAATTTGTTCTTAAAACGACTGGGCGGATTTTACAAATACCGCTTCCTGATGCAGCAGCTTGTCACAAAAGACATCAAGCTGAAATACCGCCGGAGCTTTCTGGGGTATCTTTGGAGTATTCTGAATCCGCTGATGGTTATGGTTATCATGGTAATTGTATTCTCCAATATGTTCCGGTCGGATATTACCAATTTCCCGGTATACCTGATTATCGGACAGACTCTTTATAACTTTATGAGTGAATCAACCACACAGGCGATCTTTTCCATCATTGGAAATGCGTCCCTGCTAAAAAAAACGTATGTACCGAAATATGTATTTACCGTCTCTAAAATCACAAGTTCCTTTGTAAATATGATATTTGCTCTGGGGGCACTTATTATCGTATTTATTGTGTGCCGGGTAGTCCCGAATGTATTCTTTCTGTTCATTCCGGTGATTCTTTTGCAGGAATATCTATTCTGCCTGGGACTGGGAATGCTGTTAGCACAGGGATGTGTATTCTTCCGTGATATCCAGCATATTTACAATGCAGTACTGACCGCATGGATGTACCTGACCCCATTATTTTATCCGATCACCCTGCTTCCGGAGGCACTGCGGAAACTGGTTATGACCCTGAATCCGATGTACTTCTATATCACGCAGTTCAGACAGATCGTTCTGGAATGCCGGATGCCAGATCCGTATCTGATCATCGCCGGATTCGTGGCAGCAGGTATCGCACTTCTGGTCGGAGTGGGCGCGTTCTTAAAGACGCAGGATAAATTTATCTTATATATCTAGGAGGCAGAAATGGCATCGGACAAAGATACAATCATAAAAGTAACCAATGCGGCGGTCCGTTTCAATATGGCTTCCGAGCGCATCGATAACTTAAAAGAATATTTTGTAAAACTGATCAAACGGGAGCTCATGTTTCAGGAATTCATGGCTCTGAAAGATATCAATTTTGAAGTAAAACGCGGGGAAGCGTGGGGCCTCATCGGAACCAATGGTTCCGGAAAATCAACCCTGTTAAAACTGATCTGCGGCATCCTGAAGCCGTACCGCGGCACGGTAGAAGTGAGAGGAAGCATTGCACCACTGATCGAGCTGGGTGCCGGATTCGACGGGGAACTGACGGCGACGGAAAACATTTATTTAAATGGCGCCGTTCTCGGTTACAGCAAGGAATTTATGGATGCGCATTATGATGAGATCGTCGAGTTTGCAGAACTCAAAGATTTCATGAATATGCCGATCAAAAACTATTCCTCCGGTATGGCAGCCCGTCTGGGATTTGCTATCGCCACGATCGTGCAGCCGGAGATCCTGATCGTCGATGAGGTACTGGCGGTCGGAGACGCAGCGTTCCAGGAAAAATGCCAGGAGCGCATGCATCATATGCTGGAAAATGGTACGACGCTTTTGTTCGTCTCCCATACGATGGCAACGGTGCGGCAACTCTGCGATCACGCAATCTGGCTGAATAAAGGCGATGTGGTGATGCAAGGGGAGGCAGAGGGTGTGTGCAACGCCTATATGGAGAGTCTGAATCTGCCGTAAAACAAGGTTGACAGAGTGAGGAAAGGAAAATACAAATGCAGAAGAAAGCAGGAGAAGATCCGGATATTAAGATATATGTAGTTTGTCACAAACCATCCTATGTGCCGGAGAATCCATATCTCTATCCGATACAGGTAGGCGCGGCACTGGCCGGTAAGAAACTTCCGGGAATCCGGCACGATGATGAAGGTGACAATATTTCCGATAAAAATAAGTCATACTGTGAATTGACAGCGCAGTACTGGGCGTGGAAAAACGAAGAGGCGGACTATTATGGATTCTTCCATTACCGTCGTTACCTGGTCTTTGACCCGATGCTGAATAAAGACGATGGATGGGGCAATATCGCTTATGATCGCATCACAGAGGAAGCTATCGAAGATATGAAGTTAGAGCCGGAAGTGATGCGGGAACTGATCACAAAGTATGACGTGATATCCGTCAAGGGACGCCGTTATCCGCGGGTAAAAATAGAAGGAAAGCTCATGGATGTTTACCATGAATACGGCATGGCTCCGTTCCAGCATCGAGAGGATCTGGATATAACACTTCGAATCCTGAAAGAAAAATACCCGGAATACGCACAGACTGCGGATGAATATATGAGCTCCGGAAGTGCACATGAGTGCAATATGTTCATCATGAAAAAAGAAATCTATTACCAATACTGCGCATGGCTTTTTGATATTCTGTTTGAAGCAGAAAAACAGATCGATACCACTTGGTATAGCGTGGAAGAATATCGGATCATGGGCTATCTGGCAGAGCGTCTCTGCGGAATCTATTACGAGTATCTGAAAAAGCAGCCGGGAATCCGGGCATGTGAACTTCCGAAAACTCTGTTCAAGGATACGGCACCGAAGGCAGTTCTGGAGCCGGTCTATCCGGAAAGTGTGCCGATCGTACTGTCGGCCAATGATAAGTTCTCACCATATCTCGACATCATGATCCGTTCCATGGTTGCCAATGCATCACCGGAACGGCAGTATGACATCATAATTCTGTACAACGATATATCAGAAAAAAATCAGCATCGAATCTCTATGGCCGTGAAGGGCAGAACGAATATATCGATTCGTTTTATCAAGGTATGTGAATACTTTGATTCAAAGAAGCTCTTTGTGGATCAGCATCTCTCGGTAGAGACATACTATCGCCTGATTATTCCGGAGATCATGCCGAACTACCATAAGATCCTGTATCTGGACTGCGATATGGTGGCTGATCATGATGTGGCAGAGCTCTATGACATGGATCTGAAGGGTGCAGTAATCGGTGCGGCAAAAGATATCGATGTGGCCGGTCAGATGAATTTGAATCAGAATAACTGGAGGCAATATGCCGCTGAAACACTGGGCTTAGATAGTCCCTACGACTATTTCCAGGCGGGAGTATTGATTCTGGATCTGGATGGCCTCCGAAAAACCATGAGCTCCGAAGACATGATCCAGATGGCATTAACCCACTCCTATCGGTGTCACGATCAGGATATTTTGAATATCGTCTGCAAAAACAAGGTAGCCTATCTGCCACAGCAGTGGAATACGCTGATGGACTGGCAGGAGATAGGACGCAGCCGCATGGAGATCCTTAAGATGGCACCGAGACAGCTGTATGAGGAATATACAAAGGCAAGAAAAAATCCATACTTGATTCATTTTGCCGGATATCAGAAGCCCTGGGATGTGGTGGACTGTGATTTTGCGGAGTATTTCTGGGAGTACGCAAAACTTTCACCGTATTACCCAATGCTCTTAAAGAGGACAAAAAGATGTCTGATGGATGAGATGGAAGCAGAATTATCCAGAATCGCTAAGATGGAGCAGAATGCAGGCCTTCGGAAGATGGCAAATAAAACTTTGCCGATCGGAAGTCGGAGAAGAGAATGGATAAAAAGAATTATAAAGAAAAGATATTAGTGTATATTGGAGAGAACATGCCAAAAATATCTATATTAATACCGATTTATAACGTTGAAAAATATCTTCAGGATTGTTTAGAGAGTGTTATTCATCAGACAGAAAGAGATATCGAAATTATTTGTGTGGATGATGCGTCAGTAGATGGATCACTAAAGATATTGCAAGAATATGTTAATAGAGATAATCGCCTCAAGTTATTAAAACATACGGAGAATAAAGGGCTATGTAAAACTAGGAAAGATGCAGTTGAAGTAGCAACAGGAAAATATATATTATTTTTAGATAGTGATGATTACTTGTCGCTAGATACTTGCGAAAAGTTATTCGCATTTATGGAAACAGGAAAATATGATTTTTTACAGTTTGGTGCAAATATTATACCGGAGGGCAATGTCTCTGATGATATGATTCAATGGGTTGATAATTTTATGAATCCAGAGGAAATAAAAGATATCACAGGGGATATTTTGCGTGCGTGTTTTATAGAACACAAATTCAACTGTAATCTGGTCAATAAAATCTGGAGAAACGATTTATGTAAAAAAGGTTTTTCAAAGATAAAAGACGGGAATTACGTTTCAGCGGAAGACAGATATGCATTATTCATTTTGTCATATTATGCGAATTCTGTTGGACTGGTAAATGATAAATTCTATCATTATCGCTTGGGAGTCGGAGTTACGGGGGGAGAAATACTTGATGTTGTTCGATTTGAAAGTCGGTGTAAAGGCGCTGAAATCGTAAAAAATGTTGAGGAGTTTGTTGGTGCACAAAATGAAATAGACAAGTATGAAGATGTACTACAAGAATATAAACGAGACATTTTGCTTGATTGTATTGATTGTTGGATGAACAAATTGAGTGAAAGTACTCAAAGAGATGGATGGAAAAAGTTACTGAGATATTGGGGCACAAAAGAAGTAATTTCGACGATCGCGGGGAGATACTTTGAAGAACAAGAAAGAGTTTTAAAATGTTCAAAGATAGATAAAAATAGATGTGTTGCACTTTATTACAGATCAATAGGAGATAAATATTCTGAAAGAATATTACTCAAATACGTGGACTATTTAAAAGCAACAGATTACAGGGTTGTTTTAATTACGGACAAAGATGCTATAGTAACAGGGCAAGTATATTTAAATTGTCAGTTGAAATATATTTTTCCGGCAACGGACGCTAATTGGTCAATGTACGAAAAGCGATGTGTTGAGTGGATCGAATTGATAAAAAGCGAAAATATTGAGACAGTATATTATTTTTCTCCGACATCTCATATGGTAAGATTGGACGAATTAACAATTAGAGCATTAAATTCACAATTTATTATATGTATGGATGAATATAAATGGATAAAAATAATCAGCTGTATTAAAGGTAAATTGAAAATATTTAAAAATAAATTGAAATTGCTAAAAAGGAATAAATGATATGATAAATCAAGAAAATGCGTTAGTAAGTATAATTGTACCCATTTATGGAACAGAAAAATATTTAAAAAAATGTGTTGATAGTATCATAAAACAGACATATAGAAAACTGGAAATAATTTTAGTAAATGATGGTTCACCAGATAATTCTTATACTATTATGCAGGAGTATCAGAGAAACGATGTTAGAGTAAAAATTGTAAATAATTCAGAAAATTTGGGATTGTTTAGAGCTCGTCTTGAAGGAGCCAGGGTTTCAAATGGAGACTATCTAATGTTTGTAGATAGTGATGATTATATGGGGATTGACTTTGTTCGTTTGTTAGTAAACGCAGCGGAGAGCGAACAGGCGGATATTGTTAAGGCTCAATTTGTTATGGAAGATAGTTCAAGAGATTATAAATATGTATATAATTATATAAATAATCGACCAAGATTAAAATTAGAAGGTGAAAAAATTGCAGAAAAGTATTTTCAGCAAGAGGGAATGGACTTTTCGTGGCATGTTGTATGGGGAAAAATATATAGTAGAGTATTATGGAAAAAATGTGAAAAATATTATAGACAAATAAAAACTCATTTGATTATGACGGAAGATATTGCATATTCGACTCCATTATTCGTGTTTGCAAAAAAGTATATTGAAATAGATTGTGACACATATTTTTATGTTCAAAGAAATGATGCATCTACAGGGATAAGTAGAAATATAAAAAAGTTTGAAAAAAATATTCAAGATTTAAAAGTGGCTTTTGATTTTCGAGAGGAATTCCTGAAAAAATTAGGCTTGGAAGAGAAGTATAAAGAGCATAATTTGGCGTGGAAAGAAAATTATGGACGGAGCTGGAAAAATTCTATAAAATGGGCGGGATTTAAAGAGGATGAGAAACTTTATTTAGAGGAATTGGTTAGAAAAGCTCTTAATATAGAACATCTGGCAGAAAGAACGAAAGAAGATGAATATTATTATTCATGTACTACACCTTGGTCTGAAAAAGAAGAAAACATAAAGAAAATGATTTCCAATGAAAGTATCGAATATATAAGCTTTGATATATTCGATACTTTAATAGTACGGCCCTTTTTTCAACCAACAGATTTGTTCCGATTGTTAGATGTATATTATCGAAAATTAAAAACGAATTCATTTTTGGATTTTTCTAAGATTCGAGAAGTTGCAGAGGTACATGCGAGAAATAAGATTAAAAACACGGGATATGAAGAAGTTACGTTAGAGCAGATTTATGCACAAATACATGAAGATTGTAATGTTGATGTCGATATATTGAAAAAGTTACAAGCTAAAGAATGTGAATTGGAAATTGAATTTTGTGGAAGAAGGAATTTCGGATATGAATTATATGAAATGGCAGAGAATCTGGGGAAAACAATAATATTAACATCAGATATGTATTTGAATGCAGATACCATAAAAGAAATTCTTAAAAAAAATGGGTATACTTCATACAAAGAGTTATTTTTGTCCTCGGAATGCAATAAATGTAAGTCAACAGGAAATTTATACAAGCATATAATAAAAAAATATGACTGCGAAAGGTTAATACATATAGGAGATAATTACGAGAGTGATTATCGTACTCCTAAAAAATTCAAAATTTACAGTATACATATCCCTAAAACCATAGACGTTTTTAAGGGAGACTATAATTCAAAAGGTTATTTTGTAGGGAATTCATATTTTAATATGATTAGGCCATTTGGAAGTGTGTTTGATAATAAGACATCGATGGAGTTTTTGGGAATACGTTGCATGTTGGCAATGGTTGCGAATAAATTTTTTGATAATCCTTTTATTGCATTTAACAAAGAATCTGATTTTAATGCAAATTTATATTTTATGTCGTACTATGCGCTGGGAATGCATTTATTTAGCATGACAATGGACTTAATAAAGAAAAATATGCATAGGAATAAAATTCAATTTGTGGCAAGAGATGGATTTGAATGTAAAACAGTATATGATATTGTAGCAAAATATATGCCTAATATTCCAAAGAGCAATTATTTGTACTTATCTAGAAAAGCATTGTTGCCATTGGCATTTCAGGAACTGTCAGATGTATATTATATAAAAGATAATATTTCATATGATTCAGTAGTGCTAAAAACGCCCAGAATAATATTAAAGCAGTTTTTAGGGATGGATTCGGTAAGGCAAGAACTTGAGGCTTATATTTGCAGAGCAGGATTCGATTTAGATAACTATTTTAAAAATTTTGAGACGTTTGAAAGCTTTTTGAAAATCATATCGGAAAGAGCAGACTTACTAGAAGAGCGAAAAGAGATTAATAGAGAGATAGTAAATAAAATGAAAGAGGAAATTTCAGAAAACGATTTACTGTTTGATATTGGTTATAATGGAACAGCTCAGAGAATATTGACTAATTTAATGGGAAGGCCGATAGATGCTTATTATGCTTATGTGAATAAAGATAGAGCGCTAGTTAACGAGGCATTAATGGGATGTGGGGTTCAGACTTTCTATGATAGAACTCCCAGTATTTCAGGAGCGATCCGAGAATTGATGTTTTCTAAAGGAGAGGCATCGTGTGTTGGGTACGATATCATAGATGAAGAGTTGCAGCCAATTTTTGAAGAAAAAAAGTTAACTTATATAGAAAAAGAAATATATAAAATTATTAATAAAGGTGTTGCAGATTTTACAAATGATTATATGGAGAGATTTTACAAATATTTGTTTGTAATGCCAATTAGAAATTATGATGCTTCCTTGCCATTTGAGTTTCTGATGGAAAGAGCATCTGATAAGGACAGAGATGTTTTCTCATGCTGTTATTTTGAAGATGATATTTTTTTTGGAGATGGAAAAGTTGAATTATCAGATTGGTGGAAGAACTATAGTATTCAGCAAGAAAGCAGAGAACATATTTTTGAAGATAAAAAAAATAGAGATGCTGATAGATTAAAGATCGCTGAAACATTTTACACTTCAAATAGATGGAAACGGGTAATGGTATTGGCTTTATTGAAGCCGGATGCTTTAAAGGAAAAAATGAAGAGGTTATTAAAAAAAAATATGTAAATAAAGGGGGGATTTTAACTTGAAGTATGGTTTATTAGTTTTTAAAGAAACTGATAATATTGGGGATGACATTCAAGCATATGCGGCAGAGAGATTTTTACCTAAAGTTGATTATTATATAGATAGAGAAAGTTTGAACGTATTTATGCCGAATAATCAGGAGCGGGTAGCAATGATTATGAATGCATGGTACATGTATAACAAATTCACATTGCCGCCATCTCCCTATATAGAGCCTTTATTTGTTTCTGTGCATTTTTCAAAAAGTGATTTTTTTCAGATTGAAGATGACTGCCTAGATGCATCTGTAAAAAATTATTTCAATCAATTTGGTAAAGTAGGGTGTAGAGATAATAGTACAAGAAGAATACTTGAAAACAAGGGAATAGAAACTTATTTTTCAGGTTGTCTTACATTAACGATAGAGCCACAAGCAAAAATATCAAAAGAAAATATAATATATTGTGTTGATGTAAGTGAAGAAATTGTGAAAAAGGTGGAAAAATTAAACGTGTCATGCCATATTAAGAAAAAAACGCATGATATAGAACCAAAAAAAAGTGGATTCTGTTGGAGTGACCGAAAAAGGAGAGTTGAAAATTTATTAGTGGAATATCAATCAGCAAGATGTGTAATTACGACACGCCTTCATTGTGCTTTGCCTTGTTTGGCACTTGGAACACCAGTTTTGCTTGTATATAGGGAAGAGGATTATTTTAAAAATAGAATGAAAGATTTTCTTCCTTTTTTACATTATTGTTCAGAAGAGGATTTTTTAGAAGATAGAGTAAATTATGATGTCAATAATCCACCATTAAATAGTAACGAATTTGATAATTTGAAAAATCAATTAAAGGAACAAGTGAAAGAATTTATAGAAGTTAATAATGAAAAAAATGATGAAGTCAATTTATCAGAAGAGTATTGGTATAATCAGTTGAGATGGCAATCGGATTTATTAAAAAGGCAATTGCCGAAAATGAAGAAACTGCATAATGAAGCATGGGAAAGAAAACAAATGTTAAAGAAGGAAGAATGGCAAGAAAAGGAGATAGAGTGGTTAAATAATAAAATTGTAGGAACGGAAAAGTACTATAAGCAACGAGAGTTGTGGATGAAAGAAAAACTGGAAGTAGAATCAAAAGAAAAAGAAAGCGTATTAAACGAGTATATACGAATAAAAAATTCAATAACATATAAAGTTGGAAAAGTGATTTTATATATTCCTAAAAAAATAGCTAGGGTTTTCAGATTGGAAAACGAATAAATGTGAGAAATGTTAAACACTGATTTGAAAGAGATGCAATAGAGTTCAATAAAGTGACTCTGAATTATCGGAATATATGACTCCCATTCTTCGGAATGGCGGCTCTCAAAGTCCGGACAGGTGGCTCAGAGAGATCTGGAATAATCAATTTAGTATTTATAGAGGCATTTTTTGCTTCGAAAGGGGGCGGTTAGGTGAGTAGGAGTAAGGCTATGGTTGCTGTTGATTATTTGAGAGCAATTGCATTATGCATGATTCTATATGACCATTTGGGAGGGCTCTTCAATCCAGGGTGGATTGTAAAAAGATATGTCGATTTCTTTTTTGCAGTACCTCTAAATATAATTCAGGATTTTGGCGCATTTGGAGTTTCTTTGTTCTTTTTGATTAGTGGTTTTTTATTTACGTATAACGGAAACCATCAAAATGAAGGAAGAAAGACTCTGAAAAAAGTGATGAAGATATACAGCGGATGTTTGCTGTCATTCTTGGAATTTTATCTCTTACAGAGAATTGTCTGGTGTGTAAAAGAAACCTATTGGAGTCAGTTTTCATTGAGACAGTGGATTGAAAGCATGACTCTAGTTGGTTATTTTACAGGGTCAGGCGAGGTGATTAACGGAACAACATGGTTTTTAATCCCACTGTTTATGTTTTATGTTTTGCGGATAGGCTATACTTGGATGCAAGAGAAAGTTAAAGTGCGTTGGAATGTCCTTATTTTAGAAGCAGTTTTGGCGGTTATAATGCTGCTATTAAAGGTGCTTAAGCTACCTGTATCATCATGGCTGATATTTGTTTATATGCCAGTGTCAGGATTGATTTTGGGAGAGATTTTTCGGGATGATACGCAGGTGTCTATTTTGGAAGAGCTAGTTTTGCAATTTGTAAACTACATCAGTATGACGATATGGTTCTGGGTATTTGCTCGTCAGTATCATGATTCATCGCCTTATTTTGTTTCGTTTATTTATTCGATAGCACTGGTGGTATTATTTGCGCTCTTAAATGACAAATTTAAGAAGAATAAAGCAGTTTCTTTTTTATGCAGAATCAGTTTATCTGTATATTTGGTACATATGACATTTGGCTGTTTTTTATTAACGCTGTGTTCATTTGTGCATATACCATTTACACTTTCATTTATAGCTACAATAGGGGCTATTTTGACCTTATCATACGTACATATGAAAGTGATGGATAGGGTTATAAAATAAAGTAACTGTTAAGTAATGTCATGTATGTGATTATGGAGGAAAACATGGATACAACTCTTATTATTATGGCTGCCGGTATCGGCTCACGGTTTGGAACAGGCATTAAGCAGCTTGCAAAGATGGCTCCAAATGGAGAGATTATCATGGATTTTTCAATCTATGATGCGAAAGAAGCTGGATTTACAAAGATTGTTTTCGTGATCCGGAAAGCGATTGAGCAGGAGTTTAAAGAGATAATCGGAGATCGCTTATCCAGGTTTATGCCGGTGGGATATGTGTATCAGGAGTTGGAAAATCTGCCGGAAGGATACGAGGTTCCGGCAGAAAGAGTGAAACCATGGGGAACCGGCCAGGCGATTTTAGCTTGTAAAGATGTGGTAAAGGAACCATTTGTGATTATTAATGCGGATGATTATTACGGAAAAGAGGCATTTGCGAAGCTACATGATTTCCTGATTTCCGGAGATGATGTCGATAAGATTAACCTTGCGATGGCTGGATTTTCTCTGAAGAACACGCTGAGCGAGAATGGATCTGTTACCAGAGGCGTCTGTGTAGCGGATGAAGCAGGTTATCTGGTGAAGGTGATTGAGACAACCGGAATTCGGGCATCTGGTGAGAAGATTCTGTGTGATAATGCAGAAGTGGAGAGTTGGATCACACCAGATACCATGGTATCTATGAATATGTGGGCCGGTACATCAGATTTCTTAGAGTATATTGATAAGGGATTTTCGCGATTCCTTGATAATTTAGGAGATAATCTGGAGAAGAAGGAGTATCTGCTTCCGAACATTGTCGCAGAATTACTTGAGAAAAACCTGGCTTCCGTAAAGGTCCTGAATACATCGGATCGTTGGATTGGAATTACCTACAAAGAAGACATAGAACCGGCTCAAGAGAAGTTCCGGCAGATGATTGATAGCGGTGTGTATCCCAAGAATTTGTGGCAGTAAAACACAGGAGGAGCAAGGCGAATGAACATGGATAGAAAGATGGAAGTTGAGAGGAAGGTACCTGTCCGCAAGGCCCTTCTGGTTACCCACGTGAGCGGCTTTCTTCCTCAGTTTGAGATGAACAATGTGCGGATTTTGCAGGAGATGGGGTATGAGGTTCACTATGCTTCGAATTTTCATACGCCTTCCTATGGCACGGATAATCATCGCCTGGATGGAACCGGGATCATAAGGCATCAGATTGATTTTGTCAGAAGTCCCTTTAATGCGAAGAATCGTCTGGTGTACCGTCAGATGTGTGATTTGATGAAGCGGGAACATTTTTCTCTGGTACACTGCCATACGCCTATGGGTGGTGTGATGGCACGTCTGGCGGCCCATGCAGCCGGGACAGGGCCGGTTATCTACACGGCCCATGGATTTCATTTTTTTAAGGGCGCACCCTGGAAGAACTGGCTGTTTTATTATCCGATGGAAAAGTTTTTATCGAGGTATACGGATCAGCAGATCTGTATTAACCGGGAGGATTATGAACTGGCGAAGCGGAAATTCCATGCGAAGTATGTAGATTATGTGCCGGGAGTGGGGATAGATCATTCTCAATTTCGCCTTCCTGGGGATAAGGAAAGGCAGATGAAGAGAGAAAGCCTTGGGGTGCGGTCGGATCAGGTGGTGCTTCTGACATCCGGGGAGATGATACCCAGGAAGAATCAGGAAGTTCTGTTCCGGATGCTTGCCAGGATGAGGGATGAGACGGATCATAGTGTTTATGAAAAGCTTCATCTGCTCTTGTGTGGACATGGAGAATTGAATGAGCATCTCCATGAGCTGGCAGATAAGCTTGGAATTACCGATCATATATCGTTTTTAGGATACCGGGAAGATATGCTGGAGATCTTTGGAGCTTCGGATATCTTCCTTTTTCCATCCTTTCAGGAGGGATTGCCTAGGGCGATGCTGGAGGCCATGGCAAGTGGTCTTCCGGTGATTTGTTCGGAGATCCGGGGCAATGCGGATCTGATGGGAGATAGATGGACCGAGTCTGTAAATCAGAGAATGAAGCTATGCCCGGGCGGAATCATGCTGAATCATTTTCAGGATGCGGATGTCTGGGCGGAAGCTCTTCGGGATATGCTTTCTAAGAGGATCAGCTGGAAAGAGATGGGAGAAGCCTGTATCATGCGAAGTAGGGAGTTTGGCCTAGATGTGGTGGAAAAGAAGATGAGGGAGATCTATGGACGTTTTGCAGAAATGGAATAGAAGTATACCGGATGGAAATGAGACGGCAGCGGCGGTCTTATTTTTTTTGCTTTTTATATTTTTGAAACAATTTTATTTATTCCCTTCAGGGGGGATGGAGGCGGCGGATGTGTGTCTGTTCGCCTCTTTTTTTATGCTGTTATGTGACTGTATGAGAAGAAGACCGGAGCGGCTCTTGCAGCTGAAGACCGAAAGCCTGTTTTATGTGTTTCTGGCCTCTGTTTTGATGATTAATGCATATTATGGGATTCGCCTGGGACGAGGTGAATTTTTTAAGTATACCTGCTTTTGGATCTTCAATGCCTGTGCTATCTGGAGTTTCTGCTATCTGACGGAATATGGCGGAAAAGCTTTTTTGACCGGGATTAATCGTGTGGTAAAAGTGAATATCGGAGTGCAGCTGCTGATATATCTGTCGGGTCATGGACGCATATTTCGTGAGTACTGGGGAGCGGTTCGCTATCAGGGAACCTTTAATGATCCGAACCAACTGGCATTTTTCCTGTTTATGATGATATTGCTTTTGTATCTGTACCGGTGCCGGTTTGGGGATCGGAGCTTTCCTGTGTTCTATGTGCTGGTCTTGCCGGTGATCGCAGCATCGAAGTCTACGGGAATCTTATTGGGAGTTTTTGTATTTACTATTTTGGCTGTTTTGTATGAGCTGTATCAAATTGGATGCAAAAAGGGTGTATCAGTGAAGGTATGGATCTTGGGAATCTGTATGGGAGTGCTTATATTTGGTTTGTTTTTATGGTGGATATGGCCTGCAGCGGATTTTGATGTGAAGACGGTGGATTATAATATGCTGACACGGATTCAAGAGAAGATATGGAAGGTTGCTCATGGTGGCCTGTTGGGACTTTTTCTGGATCGTGGAATGGAGAAGCTGGTACTGTACCCTCAGTATCTTTTGTATGGAGCTGGAGAGGGCGGTTTTGACCGATTTACATTGGCAAGTCAGGTGAATGAGATTCACTGCTGTCTGTTCAGTGTGATGTTTTGCTATGGTTTAATTCCGACTAGTTGTTTGTTGGTCTGGCTTGGACGCAAGCTGCGACGCATAGATGCGGCTATGACCAGCGCTGTGATTGGACTTCTGGCGGAGAGCTTTTTCCTTGTGAATTATCGGCAGCCGATGTTTTGGATGATACTGTTGTATGGGAGTGTGGCAGGCGGATGTAGAGGCGGGGACGTATGAAAAAAAATGAAACATATAATTAGTTGTAAAATTTCTGGAAGTTTACATTAGCAATAAACTTAAAATAACTCAAAAACTTTACTTTTAACATCAGCTAAGTTAAAATGAAAGAAATTGAGTTAAGGAGGAATGGAAAATATGCTTACAAGCGTATTCGGGATTTCTATAAAATATGAAGCATGGAATCATCAGGATTCTTTGCCTGTTTATATTGCAGGAAGTTATAATTTTCACACAGCATATATTGGAAACAGACGCTGTATAATGCTTACTCCGACAGAAGAACTTGCCACACTTCCGGCATTGAAAAAACAGATTACAAAAATACAGCAGATTGATAATGTACCAGTCGTATTTGAACTTGCGTCGGTATCTAATTATCGAAGAAAAAGCCTTATAGAAAATAATATACCGTTTATTACTGATAAGCAGGTCTTTCTTCCTTTCATCGGGACAATGCTTTCTGATGAGAAAGAACCCCAAAAGCTGACAGGTAAGTTTGTTTGCTCAACACAGCAGTTGTTTTTGTTTTATCTGTATAGTAAGAAAAAACGATTGTATATTTCAGAAGCCGGAAAAGTGCTTCCATTTACAGCGATGACCTTGACCAGAGCAGTAAAGCAGTTGGAAGCGACGGATTTGTTTCTTGTAGCAAAAGACGGTGTCAACAAGTTTATTGAGTCAAAATATAACAGAGATGAATTATTTGAAAAAGCAAAAGTATATTTGACAACACCTGTCCGCAAAGCAGGATATATAGATAAGACGCAAGTTACAGAAAATATGGTCTTTGCAGGGGGGACGGCACTTTCTGAAAAAACAATGCTAAATCCAAGCCGAGTTGCTACCTATGCAATCAGTGAGAAGGATTATGATAAAACTTTGCTGACCGATGAATTGATAGACCCGGATAAGCAGGTAAGACTTGAATTATGGGCATACAACCCGAAACAATTTTCAGAGGATAACAGTGCTGACGATATTTCCATTGTTTTATCTTTTGGAGATACAAACGATGAGAGAATTGAAGAAGCAGTAGATGAATTGCAGGAAAGAAGGTTGAAGGAGTAATGGTCAGCGGATTTACAAAATTTAAGGAAAGATTTCAGGGTTTTGAAAATCAATATGTTATCATCGGCGGGACAGCTTGTGATTTGATTATGGAAAATGAAGAATTACCGTTTCGTGCTACAAAAGATGTAGATATTGTATTGATTGTCGAATCCATAACAGCGGAGTTCGGTAGGCAGTTCTGGGAGTATGTCAAGGAAGCAGGATATGAGCATTTGAATAAAAGTACCGGAAATACACAGTTTTATCGTTTCACATCTCCGAAAAGCAAAGAATATCCATATATGATAGAAATATTTTCCAGAAATCCGGATTTTGTTATATTGGAAGATGATGCAGTTCTCACACCGCTTCCGATAGACGATGAAATCTCCAGCTTGTCGGCAATCCTTTTAAATGAAGCGTATTATGAATTGCTAAAAACCGGACAATTGATGGTTGATGGCATTCCGGTATTAAGTCCGACTTGTCTGATACCATTTAAGGCGAAAGCGTGGCTGGATTTAAAGAAACGCAAGCTGAATGGAGAGCAGGTTGACAGCAAAAATATAAAGAAACATAAAAATGATGTGTTCCGATTAGCACAGTTAATCACAGCCAATACAAGGCAAGTTCTCAGTCCGGAAATAGCAGAGGATATGAAAAAGTTCTTATCTGAAATAGCTGATGAAACAGTGGATTTAAAGTCCTTGGGTATAAGAGGAACAGATAAGAAGAAAATGACAGATATGTTGTACCAGTGTTATGGGTTGAAGGATAATACATAGTAAAAGTGTTCTTGAAGATTTTGGACTCGCCCTGAGAGGGGAGGGTGCGGACATTTTCTTGGACAGGTTAAACAGCCAATCCAAGTCTACGTCTGTACTCCATAGGACTCATGTATCCTAATGGAGTATTAATAAGGTATTGTGTCCAAATTGAGAGTTTGTTTTGGGGAATGCTTGAAGCTGACGGGATATTCTTGTTTAAATTGTCGTTGTATGTTATAAATAAATCACAAGTATAACAACACGTAACAAGGAGAAAACCAACATGTACGATTATTTAATAGTAGGCGCCGGTCTCTACGGTGCCGTATTCGCCCATGAGGCGAAGAAAGCGGGCAAGAAGGTTCTGGTGATTGACCGCCGCCCGAATATTGCAGGAAATGTGTATACAGAGCCGATGGAGGGCATCCAGGTTCACAAGTATGGCGCGCATATTTTCCACACGAATAATAAGGAAGTCTGGAATTATGTAAATCAGTTCGCGGAGTTTAACCGTTTTACGAACTCTCCGGTGGCGAATTACCACGGCGAGCTGTATTCCCTGCCGTTTAATATGTACACCTTCAACAAGATGTGGGGTGTCGTGACTCCGCAGGAGGCAGCGGCGAAGATCGAGGAACAGCGCAAGGCAGCAGGCATCACGGAGCCGAAGAACTTGGAGGAGCAGGCGATCAGCCTGGTTGGTACGGATATTTATGAGAAGCTGATCAAGGGCTATACCCAGAAGCAGTGGGGAAGAGAGTGCAAGGATCTTCCGTCCTTCATCATCAAGCGTCTTCCGGTTCGTCTGACTTTTGACAACAACTATTTTAACGCCCTGTATCAGGGAATTCCGGTGGGCGGCTATACGAAGATGGTTGCCAATATGCTGGACGGCATCGAGGTTCGCCTGGAAGAGGATTATTTTGAGAATAAGGCTGATTGGGATGCGATGGCAAAGAAGGTAGTTTACACCGGCGCGATCGATGCGTATTTTGAGTATTCGCTGGGCGTTCTGGAGTATCGTTCTGTGCGCTTTGATACCGAAGTGCTGGATATCCCGAATTTCCAGGGCAATGCGGCAGTGAACTATACAGATGCGGAGACTCCGTGGACGCGTATTATCGAGCATAAATGGTTTGAGTTTGGTAAGGATGCCGATGGCAATGATCTGCCGAAGACGGTCATCAGCCGTGAGTACAGTTCGGAGTGGAAGTTAGGCGATGAGCCGTACTATCCGGTCAATGATGCGAAGAATGGTGCTCTGTATGAGAAGTACAAAGAGCTGGCCAAGAAGGAAGAGAAGGTAATCTTTGGCGGCCGTCTGGGCGAGTATAAGTATTATGATATGGATGCGGTGATTGCTTCGGCGTTGGAGCTGGTGAAGAAAGAGCTGTAGGAGAATTTTTGATTTTTATCCGGATCGGTGGATGGTTTCGGAATCATAGATTAGATGGGAAGCTATCTGCTGATTCAGATAAAATGGTGAAATGAAAATTGCAAATTTTTAAATTGCTAAAAAATTGTAATTTCGCTTGAATCTTACGGATTATAATGTTATATTATATATAAAGGATGCCACCGATAGACGGTTTGGTTCCCTAGTGATTAAGACAAGAAAATAGCCGCAATCGTGTCAGGATGGGCGGCTATTTTTTTGCGCTTTTTTCTACATCTTTGCCAAGTGAATATCCGGCTTTGAAGCAAGTTGCGCCGAAACTCAAAATCGCTAGTACAATTCCAATGATTTCCATATGGCATCCCTCCTCTCAGGTAGATTCCCTTGCAGGTATCTATGTAATCAGAGGGTACGCAGCCCTCTGAAAGAGGACCAAGCCGCCTACCGTGTTATGGTGGCATCCATAGATTGATTGTATCACATTTCTTTTAAATTCGAAAGTTTTTTGCACTGTTTAAATAAAAAAATGCACATATTATTTTTGCGTTGGCATCAATTTTTTCAAATCCTCCATCATTCTCCCCAAATCCCGTTCCACCACCTCATACACCAGCACATCCGGCTTATTTTCGTTCAAAAATTCCGGCTCAAATACCTGCCAGTGGTAAAAATCGGTATACGCAAAGTATTTCGGCAGTCCGGCCAGCAGGGCGGTTCCGAAGGAGTCGCGGTAAATCGCGATGCGGCGCGGGTCGGGCGTCTGGACTGCTGAGATGTGGGCGATGTTGCCATCGTCAGAGGCACTGTCGTAGTGGATGGTTACGTTGTTTCGATACCCGGATACATCTGCTTTGGTATCGTCGCACATGGATTCTGGCATGTGGAACAGGTTCGCCAGATCGCCCGGATCGCGTGGCTCATAGGTGACAGTGACGTCCTCGATCGGCGTGGAGGTGCCGCCAGCGGCATCGATGATCTGCCCGGAGACGAGAAATCCGGCAGCATCGTTCCAATGGGTGTCGGTTTTGAAATACCACTGATAGTCCCGGCGGTTTTTGAGCTCCGGGTATGGATTGACAACTGGGACATTTGTGTGTATTTCCAGATAATCGAGCAGTTCACTGCGGCGGGTAGGTCCGTCCGGTGCGGTGAAGCCATCCGGGAGGAATTCGCTGTATACACCTTCTTTGTTGGGCGCACACAGGAAGATAAATTCAGTTCCCTGTTTTTCCCAGGCATCGTGAACGGTCTGGAGTTTTTCGGCCAGCATACGAAGTTCCCCGGCGGAAAAACGGTTGGTGCCGAGGAAGTCCTCGACAGAGCTTCCGAGCGTGTAAAAGTACCAGCCATCTTTTCCGGTGATGACGTCCTGCGAGTCTCCGAACTGGAATAAGGAGAGGTTTAAGCGGGCGTTCAGGCTTAAGAAGCGGTTGCGGAACGCCGCGTGGTCGTTGATCCAGTCCTCAACACCGGATGGAAAGGTATCGATGGTTTCCAGCGACAGAGTTGGAAATGCCGCCAGACTGCGGTTTTCGCCGGTGCCCTCATCGGCTGTGGTTTTCAGGATAGGAAACAGCAGGTTGGGGGAGAGGATGCAGGCGAAGAAGACTGCGATCATGATATGAGTGCGTTTCATAGGATAAAGTCCTCAATTCATAAATTTTTATTCATTTCTTGAATTTTCCGTAGTGTTTATGGTTTCATTGATAGCATTTTCGGAAGATTCGCCGTTTACCTCTTTTTGAATAGTAGCTTCTTCCGGTATATTTGTTTTTTTCAGTTCATCGTCCTTTTTCGGCTTTTCAGCCGCTTCGGAAGCATCGGTTTCTTCTATTATTTCTGCGTCCTCCACCGCCTTCTCCGTCGTTTTCTCCACCAAATCAAACGTTACCTGCGCCTTAAACAGATCCCCATCGATATACAAACTAAACTGCCCGTTCTGCAATTCCGTCAGATCTTTGGCGATCGATAGTCCCAGCCCGCTTCCCTCGGTGGTGCGGGCGACGTCGCCGCGCACGAAACGTTCGGTCAGCTCGTCGGCACGGATGTTGAGCGGATTGGCAGATATATTTTTGATGGTGAAGACTGCCTGGCCAGCAGTACCGGTTTCTGGATTTCCGGGAACGCGGGCGAGGTCTACGTAGACGCGGCTGCCCTCCATCGCATATTTGCAGACATTGTTGTACAGGTTTTCAAGTACGCGCCACAGGCGGCGTCCATCGGCGCGGATCATCAGCGGTTCCCGCGGGGCATTGATGATGAGCTGCAGATGTCTGGCATCCAGTTTTTCTTCAAATTCGCCGTTGGTCTGAAATGCCATCTGGACGAGGTCAATGTCGGTAAATTCAAGCTTCACATTGCCGGAGCTTGCCTTGGATGCCTCGACGAGGTCTTCAATCAGTGTTTTGAGACGCTGTGATTTCTGGTCGAGCACATCAAGATAGGCGTTGATCCGCGCATCTTCAATATGTTCCCGTTTCATTAGGTTTACATAATTTATAATCGAGGTCAGCGGCGTTTTGATGTCGTGTGAAACGTTGGTAATCAGGTTGGTTTTGAGGCGTTCGCTCTTCATTTTCTCCTGAAGGGCGGTTTCAAGACCGGAACTGATGTTGTTGAGTCCCTCTGCCAGCGTGAGCTCCGGACCGTCAAATTCATCGAGATCAAGCTGATAGCTGGTCTCCCCGGCGGAGAGCTGGCGGACGGCATCGCGGATGGATTCCTGTTCGCTTGCCTGCCGGAACAGTATGTAAAAGATCCACAGGTTAAACAGCAGAAATACCAGCACAGTCAGACCTGTCAGCAGGTAAACAACGTATAAATTTGCATACACGCGGTCCCAGAAATACCAGGCAAGGCTGATAAGCGCTGTGTTGATTGCAAGATAGAGAACAAATCCGATGCCTAGGCGGCTGCGGAAGTTCTGCCGTGTTTTGAGGATCAACATTTTCTTCTGAATCCGGCAGATCAGGCTGGAGGTCCACAGGGTACCGGCGCGGTAGCGGCGCAGGAGGCTGAAAAAGAGCAGCAGTCCGCCCAGATACAGGACCAGCGCCTGCAGGCTGTGATCGGAGAAGTACCAATACTGCGATGGAATGACCAGATGCAGGATGCGGATGAGAATCAGGTCGCTTACAACCAGGGCGATCGCGGTCATGGCGGCAAAAAAGACGATGCCGGTTTCAGTGCCGCTCTTGTCGAAGCCGTGCAGCGTCACGTCGAAGCTGCGGTAACTCTGGTAGCCGGACACCCGGAACAGAAACAGGAAGCTTAAAAGCAGTCCGATCGTTGCAAAGATTGTCAGTGCAAATCCGGTCAGATACAGGTGCTGCCGGTGCAGGTATGCGGTATGCGTGCGCGCGTAAAGGTCAGTGACTGGATAATTTGTATCGATTCCGATCAGCAGATAATAGTCGCTGCCGGTGTACGGGTTATTGGATGCCAGTGCGGAAATGCTGCTGAGCGGGATCGCTTTCATGTTGGTGTCGTAGAAAACGGAATTGCCCGGCAGGTACGCGTAGCGCCCGTATTCCTTGACATTTTCCGGTGTCAGGGAATCGGTGTTTGTAAACTGGGTTGTTTCGCTCTGATCCGAATCTGGCTCCGTGTACTGGATTTTAAAATGCAGGTTGGATGGATTGGCGACGAAACGGTTATACACTGTGTAATAACGATGCAGTGTGTCCATGATCTCGACCGCCGCATCCTCCAATGTGCTGCGCTTCCGGCTGGCAGAACGGTAGCTGTAGATCCGCTGCGGCTCTTGAACCGACCATTCGACGTAGCCTTCGCGGCTCTTGACGCCGTCTGCCGGTTCAGAAACCTTCTGGCAGTTAAAGTCGTCGTCGAGCTGGTACCCCATGGATTCCAGATAGGAAATCAGGGAGGACAGGGAGAAATTTTCGGTCTCGCTTGGTCCAAAGGTCATTTTGAGCATCCGGCGCGAGAGGTCGATCGAGCTGTCGGCACCGAAGACGTCCTGATATTCCATATATAGGAAGATATCGTTCAGATCGTTATTAAATTGTGTGTTAAATTCCGCGGTGTCCTCATAAGGAACCGAGCCAATGCCGGTCAGCCCCAGCCCGAAATTTCCATTGATATACATGAGGCTGATACCGATGAGTCCCAGAATCAGGAAAAACAGATGCGCGAGGCTGGCGATCCATTTCTGGATCTGCATCGGAATATGTGAGAGTTTTGTCATAAATTTTGCAACTCCTAACTTCTGTTAGATGGATGATTCACATTTTTACTGCTTCTCAATTTTATATCCAACACCCCAGACAACCTTCAGATAGCGCGGCTCCCTCGGGTTAATTTCGATCTTTTCGCGGATATGGCGGATATGAACCGCAACTGTATTGTCCGCGCCGATCGCCTCCTCATTCCAGATCGCCTCGTAGATCTGGTCGATGGAGAAGACTTTTCCGGCGTTTTTAACGAGCAGAAGCAGGATGTTGTACTCGATCGGTGTCAGCTTGATGAGTTCGCCGTCCACGGTTACTTCCTTATTTTCATCGTTGATCTGCAAGCCGCCGCATTTGAATACGTGGTTGCCCATCTGATTGTTCATATTTCCCAGCTGCGTGTAGCGGCGGAGCTGAGATTTCACGCGGGCGACCAGTTCCAGTGGGTTAAACGGCTTCGTGATATAATCATCTGCCCCGATATTTAAGCCCAGAATCTTGTCCGCATCCTCAGACTTCGCGGAAAGAATAATGATCGGGATGCTGCTGGTCTCACGCACCTTCAGTGTCGTCCGGATTCCATCTAACCCCGGCATCATAACATCCAGAATCATCAAATTCACGGTGTGCGTTTTTAAAAGCTCCAGTGCCTCCGCGCCGTCATATGCCTTGATAACCTCAAATCCCTCACCGGTTAAGTATATGTCAATCGCTTCTACGATCTGTTTGTCATCGTCACATACAAGAATACTCTGCATAGCAACTCCTCCTTTTAATAGGGTAATATAATATAGTATACAAATTTCTGTATAGATACAATAAAGATACCTATATCTTATAATTATACAACGAAAAAGAAAACCGCGGTATCCTAATTTTTATGTATTTCAAGTGATGCGTATTTCAGGAGAAGAGCCGCCCCCAATCTGTAGGAAACATCACTCGCGCCGACACTTAGCGAGGTTTTTTCGAGCTTAGTGTCCGCTGCAGCGAGTGCAAGAGCGAGAGCGTTTTCCGGAAGATTGGGGGCGGCTCTTCTCTGTCCGGGTTGCGTCTTCTCACCAGAATCCTGCCGTTCATTTACAAGTTATCCTTGACAAACCCCAGATTCTCCGCTACACTCTAAATTAATTTGAATATCAAACCATTTGAAATTAAAACTATCTTTTATAGAAGAAGCGGAGTTAAACGAGAAAATGACAGCTAGAATCATTGGAATCGGCGCGTATGCGCCGGAGCAGGTTGTGACGAATCAGGATTTGACGAAATTTCTTGATACAAATGATGCCTGGATCCGGGAACGGACGGGTATTGGAGCCAGACATATCTCGACGAGCGAGGGAACCTCGGCGTTGGCGACAGAGGCGGCGAAGCGCGCGATCGCGGACGCGGGCATTTCTCCGGAGGAGATTGAGATCGTGATCGTGGCGACGTCTTCCCCGGATCGGGCGTTCCCGAGTGCGGCGGCGGATGTACAGGGAGCCATCGGGGCGAAACATGCGGTGGCGTTTGACATCACGGCGGCATGTTCCGGATTTATTTACGCCTTACATATTGTGCAGGGATTTATTCAGGCGGGCATCTATAAGACGGCGCTGATCATCGGTGCGGAGACACTGAGCAAGGTGTTAGACTGGACGGACCGCAGTTCCTGCATCCTGTTTGGCGATGGCGCGGGCGCGGCGGTTGTCCGGGCGGACGAGACGGGTGTGGTGAAGACGCTGGTCGGCAGCGACGGAACGAAGAACGACGTTCTGTACTGCCAGGCGAGAAGTCTTGAAAACTGTCTGACGGGCGGCAAGCCGGAGCTTGGTTTTATGCAGATGGACGGTCAGGAAGTCTTCAAGTTTGCGGTGAAGAAGGTACCGGAGATTGTGAATGCGATTCTGGAGGAGACCGGAACGGACCGCGAGGCGGTACAGCATTATCTGCTGCATCAGGCGAATATCCGGATTCTGGAAGCGGCGTCGCGCCGTCTGAAGGTTCCGATGGACAAGATTCCGGTCAATATCGAGCGCTACGGCAATACGTCGGCGGCTTCGATTCCGATTCTCTTGGATGAAATGCACCGGGACGGACGCTTAAAACGCGGCGATACGCTGGTGATGGCAGGTTTTGGCGCGGGTCTTACCTGGGGCGCGGCATTGATGACCTGGTAGGTGCCTGGAGAAGCAAAAAAATATATAGTAAAACTAATGTACATTATCCCATTTTTTGATAAAATATAAGAACAGTGATTGCATTTTTGCGGTCACAAAAAGAAAATTCATTTAAAAAGGAGATTGAAACGATGTTAGAGAAAATGAAAGAAATTATTGCAGAGCAGCTGAGCGTAGACGCAGATTCCATTACCGAGGCTTCCTCTTTCAAGGATGATCTGGGTGCTGATTCTCTGGATCTGTTTGAGCTGGTTATGGCTCTGGAGGACGAGTACTCCGTAGAGATCCCGGCTGAGGATCTGCAGAACCTGGCAACGGTAGGCGATGTTATGAACTACTTAAAAGAAAAAGGTGTAGAGGCATAATGAAAACAAAGATCACAGAAATGTTGGGGATTGAATACCCGATTATTCAGGGCGGCATGGCATGGGTGGCAGAACATCATCTGGCAGCAGCCGTTTCTGAAGCTGGCGGTCTGGGCTTAATTGGCGGCGCCAATGCACCAGGTGAGGTTGTCCGCGAGGAGATCCGCAAGGCGAGAGAGCTGACAAAGAAGCCGTTTGGTGTCAATGTCATGCTGATGAGCCCGTATGCGGATGACGTGGCAAAGGTAGTTGTGGAAGAAGGCATCAAGGTCGTAACGACCGGTGCCGGTATTCCAGGCAAATACATGGGCATGTGGAAGGAAGCCGGCATTAAGGTGATTCCGGTTGTTGCTTCGGTTGCACAGGCACGTCTGATGGAGAAAAGCGGCGCAGATGCAGTCGTTGCAGAAGGCATGGAGTCCGGTGGACACATCGGCGAGGCGACGACGATGACACTCGTTCCGCAGGTAGTCGATGCGGTTTCGATTCCGGTGATTGCAGCCGGAGGTATCGCAGATGGACGCGGCATTGCGGCGGCATTTATGCTGGGCGCAGAGGCAGTCCAGATGGGAACCCGCTTCGTCGTGTCGAAGGAATCCATCGTAAGCCAGGCTTACAAGGACAGAGTCATCAAGGCGAAAGACATTGATTCGACCGTAACCGGTATGAGTCACGGACATCCGATCCGCTGTCTTAGAAATAAGATGACGAGAGAGTATCTGAAGCTGGAAAAAGAGGGACGCCCGTTCGAGGAACTGGAGTATTTAACACTTGGAACGCTTCGGAAGGCAGTCATGGAAGGTGACGTGGACAACGGAACCGTGATGGCTGGACAGATTGCAGGTATGGTGAAGAAAGAGCAGACCTGCAAGGAAATGATTGAAGAAATGATGGCCCAGGCGGAGGCGCTTTTGGGCAGAAAGTAGAGAGTGAGTGTAACGCTATGAGCAAAATTGCATTTATTTTTCCGGGTCAGGGCGCACAGACCACTGGCATGGGACAGGATTTTTATCAGGAAACGGAAACGGGACGCGGGATGTTTGAGAAAGCAAGTGAGATCCTTGGATTTTCAATGACCGATCTTTGCTTTGATCCAGAGCAGACGGACCGTCTGAATATCACGGAGTATACGCAGCCGGCGATGGTAACCGCCAGCCTTGCGATGATGCGTGTATTCATGGAACGTACCGGAATCCGCCCGGATGTGGCTGCGGGTCTGAGCCTGGGAGAATATCCTGCAATGGCAGCTGCAGGCGTTATGTCTGACGAAGATGCCATCCGTACCGTACGGCAGAGAGGTATCCTGATGCAGGGCGAAGTCCCGGTTGGTCAGGGTGCCATGTCTGCTGTACTGGCGATGGATGCAGAGAAGATTGAAGAGGTGATTGCGCCGATCGACGGCGTGCAGATTGCCAACTACAACTGTCCGGGACAGATCGTTATCTCCGGTAAGACAGAGGCGGTTGCCGAGGCAGGAGAGAAATTGAAGGAAGCGGGCGCAAAACGCGTTCTTCCGTTAAAGGTAAGCGGACCGTTTCATTCCAAGATGTTAGTGGGAGCTGGCGAGAAGCTTGGAAAGGTACTCGATACCGTTGAGATCCATACACCGGAGATTCCGTATATTGCGAATGTGACGGCAGATTATGTGACCGATGCAGCCGATGTAAAGCCGCTTCTGATGAAGCAGGTTTCTTCCTCCGTCCGCTGGGAGCAGACGATTCGGAAGATGTTGGCAGACGGTGTGGATACATTTATTGAGATCGGACCGGGCAAGACCCTGACTGGTTTCATGCGTAAAATCGACAAAAACGCGAAGGCGTTCAATATAGAGAAACTGGAAGATATCGACAAAGTAAAGGAGGCGCTTGGATGTTAAATGGAAAAGTAGCAGTTGTGACAGGTGCCAGCCGCGGCATTGGCCGTCAGATCGCTATTTCGATGGCGAAAGAGGGCGCTGTGGTGATCGTCAATTATAATGGCTCTGCGGCAAAGGCAGAGGACGTTGTGAAGGAAATTACCGAGGCAGGCGGACAGGCGGAAGCCGTTCAGTGCAATGTATCGGATTACAGCGCGGCAGAGGCGTTCTTAAAGGACATTATCAGCCGCTATAAGAGAATTGATATTCTGGTAAACAATGCGGGTATCACCCGTGACAATCTTCTGATGAAGATGAGCGAGGAAGAGTTTGATGCTGTTATCGATACGAACTTAAAGGGCGCATTTAACTGCATTAAGCACGTATCCCGCCAGATGTTAAAGCAGAAGGGCGGACGCATCATCAATATTTCCTCCGTTTCCGGCGTGATGGGAAATGCAGGACAGGCAAATTACTGTGCGTCCAAGGCGGGCGTGATCGGACTGACTAAATCCGTGGCAAGGGAGATTGGAAGCCGTGGTATCACGGTCAACGCGATTGCACCGGGATTTATTGATACGGAAATGACCGCCGTTCTTCCGGACGATGTGAAGAAGGCGATGGGCGAGCAGATTCCGTTAAAACGTTTCGGTACGACCGAGGATGTAGCGCAGGCAGCCGTATTTCTGGCTTCTGACCGTGCAGCCTACATCACAGGACAGGTTCTGTGCGTGGACGGCGGAATGGCGATGTAGAAACCAGGGCCGAAGAACGGCTTGGATGAGGAGACCATGATGGAACAGAGAGTTGCAATCACCGGTATCGGTGCCGTGTCGCCGCTCGGCAACACCGCGCTTGCCACCTGGGCGGCAATGTGTGCTGGCACGTGCGGCATCGGCCCGATCACGCACTTCGATACCGATGCGTTTGCCGTCAAGGTGGCAGCCGAGGTCAAGGGCTTT
>ENA-OPSF01000311-OPSF01000311.1-human-gut-metagenome-genome-assembly--contig:-NODE-311-length-44580-cov-8.657810_pt1 | contig 44580 bp, 32 predicted proteins | sample MGYA00241452_ERZ501896 | MGnify/ENA primary metagenome ERZ501896 (study PRJEB25962, sample SAMEA2042111) | human gut metagenome | biome: human gut; feature: human-associated habitat; material: faeces... | reverse complement strand
GGAGAAAGAGTTATTCTTTAGTCTTTCAAAGGCGTATGACCTTTACAACTATTTGCTAATGCTGATGATAGCATTGACAGAGTATGCGCAAAAGCGTATTGATGCGGCAAAAGCTAAATTGGCACCCACGAAAGAAGAATTGTATCCCAACAAAAAGTTTGTGGAAAATAAGTTTATTGCCCAATTGGAAGTCAATAAGCAGCTGTCCGAGTTTATTGCCAATCAAAAAAGGACTTGGGCAAACGATCAGGACTTCGTGAAGGAACTATATGAGAAGATTGTAGAAACTGATATATATAAGGATTATATGGCCTCTGATGATAACTCATATGAAGCTGATCGCGAATTATGGAGAAAAATCTATAAGACATATATCTTTAATAATGATTCTCTCGACCAGGTATTGGAGGACCAGAGTCTGTATTGGAACGATGATAAGGAAATTGTAGATACATTCGTATTGAAGACCATTAAGCGTTTCGATGAAAAGAAGGGTGCCAATCAGGAATTACTTCCTGAATTTAAGGATGACGAAGACCAGGAATTCGCACGCCGTCTGTTCCGCCGTACTATTTTAAATTCCGACTATTATCGCCATCTTGTTAGCGAAAATACAAAGAACTGGGAACTGGATCGTATTGCATTTATGGATGTAATCATTATGCAAACTGCTTTAGCCGAAATTTTAAGTTTCCCGAACATTCCGGTCAGTGTTTCGTTAAATGAGTATGTGGAAATTGCGAAGTTGTATAGCACATCCAAAAGCGGTAGCTTTATTAACGGAACATTAGATGGAATAGTTAATCAATTGAAAAAAGAAGGTAAGTTGACTAAAAACTAATACCTTTGTCCATATAGTAGAAACTAAAACTGATTTTTTATGAATGTATTGACTGTATTATTGCAAGCTCCTGCTGGTGCTGCCGGAGGTGGAAGTATGATGTGGATCATGCTGATAGCAATGTTTGTTATCATGTATTTCTTTATGATCCGTCCTCAAAATAAGAAGCAGAAAGAAATAGCAAATTTCCGTAAATCTCTTCAGGTTAATCAATCGGTTATTACTGCTGGTGGTATCCACGGAACAATCAAGGAGATTACTGACGATTATATCGTACTTGAAATTGCTTCTAACGTAAAGATAAAGATAGATAAAAACTCTATTTTCGCTGACGCTTCGGCTGCTAGTAATCAATCTAAGTAAATGGTAAACAATGCCTATGCTTGATCGTAGGAAAATAAGGTACACATATTTAAAACTATCCAAGAAAATTAAGGACTTCCTGCTTAGCGATAAGAGCAGGGAGTTCTTAATTTTTTTGTTTTTTTTTCTGATAGCCGGTGGATTCTGGTTACTCCAAACGTTAAATAATGATTATGAAGCGGAATTTTCTATTCCGGTACGGGTAAAAGACCTTCCCAATAATGTAGTGCTGACTTCGGAACCTCCTTCTGAACTTCGGGTTCGGGTGAAGGATAAGGGGACTGTGCTGCTTAATTATATGTTGGGAAAAAGTTTTTTTCCAGTCAATTTAAGTTTTCTCGATTATAAAGGGAAAAATAATCATGTGAAGATTTATGCATCCGATTTTGAGAAAAAGATACTAAGTCAGTTGAATGTCTCTTCTAAAATACTCTCGATAAAGCCGGATACATTAGAATACATCTATTCCGAGGGAAAATCCAAGTTAGTACCCGTCCGTCTTCAGGGGAAGGTAACTGCCGGGCTTCAATATTATGTTTCGGATACAATTTGTAATCCGGATTCTGTGTTGGTGTATGCGCCCGAAGGGATTTTGGATACGATTACTACTGCTTATACCCAAAAAATAAATCTGGAGAATATTTCGGATACCACTCGGCAACGAATATCTCTGGCTCCGTTAAGAGGAGTAAAGTTCGTTCCAAGTTCGGTTGAGGCGACATTTCCGGTAGATATTTATACGGAGAAAACAGTCGAAGTACCGTTACATGGAATTAATTTTCCGGCGGATAAGGCCCTACGTGCATTTCCTTCTAAAGTTCAGATAACTTTTCAGGTAGGATTGAAGCGTTTTCGTAGTATTAAAGCCGATGATTTTGTGATAAATGTCTCTTATGAAGAACTGTTGAAGCTTGGTTCTGATAAATATACGGTTAAATTGAAATCATTTCCGAATGGGATAAATCAAATCCGTATTGTACCCGAACAAGTAGACTTTTTGATAGAACAAGTATCTTCTTTTTCCGATGTTGATTAAGGTTGGTATAACTGGTGGTATCGGTAGCGGGAAAAGCGTTGTTTCCCGGTTGCTGGAGATAATGGGTATTCCTGTTTATATAGCGGATACAGAAGCGAAACGTATTACTTGTACCGATACAGTGATTCGCCGGGAACTTTGTGCTTTGGTCGGTCAGGAAGTATTTCAGGGGGGAGAATTGAACCGGACTTTATTGGCGGAGTATATGTTCGGGTATCCGGAACACGTGAAAGAAGTGAATGCTATTATTCATCCACGGGTAAAAGATGATTTCCGCCAATGGACAGTCCGTTTCGGGAATAACGGACTGGTTGGTATGGAATCCGCTATCCTTATTGAATCCGGTTTTAGAGAAGAAGTTGATTTCCTTGTAATGGTTTATGCACCGTTGGAAGTGAGAGTAGAGCGGGCTATGAAACGTGACTGTTCATCAAGGGAGTTGGTCTTGAAGCGTATTGAGGCACAGATGAGTGATGAGGCCAAGCGGGAACAAGCCGATTTTGTGATAGTAAATGACAATGAAACACCGTTAATTCCGCAGGTTTTGGAGCTTATTTCTTTGCTATCTAAAAATAATCATTACCTTTGCGACGCTAAAAAATAATTAATAAATAAAAGAATATATACTATGTTGAAGACTATCTTGTCTATCTCCGGAAAACCGGGATTGTACAAACTTATTTCGCAAGGAAAAAATATGTTGATTGTTGAATCAATCAATGCTGATAAGAAGCGTTTCCCCGCTTATGGTAATGAAAAAATTATCTCTTTGGCAGATATCGCAATGTACACAGATGATGCGGAAGTTCCTTTGTATGATGTGTTGGAAGCGATGAAAAAGAAAGAAAATTCGGCAATTGCTTCTCTTGATCCGAAGAAGGCTAGTCCGGAACAACTCCGTGAATACTTGGCTGAAGTGTTGCCTAATTTCGATCGTGATCGTGTGCATGTAGGAGATATCAAGAAATTGATTTCCTGGTATAATACGTTGATATCTAATGGACTTACTGAATTTAAACCAGAAGCGGAAGTTGGGGAAGAAGAGGTAGTGGCAGAATAATAATTAATGTCATTTGTCTAAATGAGACTAAAGAACATGATAATCGCATTTAATGTGGTTATCATGTTTTTTTTATAGAGATGTTTGTAAATTCAGAAAAAAATTAGTATAATTTGGGTAATCTTTTATTAAAATAAATATCTTCTACTTATATTGTAAATAATGGTGCTTTTTATGTATCTTTGTCGCTGTTCTCTATTTTTCACGATGTCTATGGCAGTTAAAATGAAAATGGACAACAAAAGCGTTTAAAGATATTATTCGATGCTTGAGTTATCCAGTGACCTCAAGTATGATAAATTGTGTAGTTCTCACGCTTTTTTATAATTAATCACCTTCCAGGGAACAGGAGGCTTTATATAGGGAATGGAGACAATAACGAATAAAGGAGTGAATATCTGTTTGGATAATGAATCAGGGGAGTTATGCTTGACTAATTTGTTATCAGGTACAATGGTATTTTTATATGATTCTCAAGGAGAATTAAGGGAAAAACACCAATTTACTTTACCTTTGCTTACCATAACAATTTCTAAACAGGGTACTTATGTTTTAGTGATGAGTCATCCGAACTGTCAGCCTGAAGTTCGGAGGATTATCTATACAGGGATATAAAAAGAAGTCGGTAAGTTTCTTGGCAAACCTACCGACTTCTTATTTTTTGTATTGTGTTTAATTTCTGAATACTAATCCGTCTCCGCCAGCATCGACAATGATCGCTTTACTTCGATCTACTTCCTGAGCTAGCAGTTTCTTAGACAGGTCGTTCAGCAAATAGCGTTGAATAGCTCTTTTCACCGGACGCGCTCCGAATTCAGGATCATAACCTACTTGTGACAAGAAGTTTAATGCAGCATCTGTCATTTCCAATTCCACACCGTTTTCAGCAAGCATTTTCTGTACGCTCTTGATTTGTAAGAGGACAATTTGCCTGATTTCATTTTCTGTCAGCGGCAAGAACATAATTGTTTCGTCAATACGATTCAGAAATTCCGGACGAATCGTTTTCTTCAACATATTCATCACTTCCTTCTTCGTTTCTTCGATTACCTCTTCCTTATTAGAACCGTTCAGTTTCTCCATTTGACTTTGTATATAGGAACTTCCCATATTTGAAGTCATGATAATGATCGTATTCTTGAAGTTAACTACCCTTCCTTTATTGTCTGTCAATCTTCCGTCGTCCAATACTTGCAACAGAATATTGAAAACATCCGGATGCGCTTTCTCTATTTCATCAAACAACACAACAGAGTAAGGTTTCCGCCGAATAGCTTCTGTCAACTGACCACCTTCGTCATATCCTACATATCCCGGAGGTGCTCCGACCAGACGTGAAACACTATGCTTTTCCTGATACTCACTCATGTCTATACGGGTCATCATCGTTTCATCATCGAATAGGAATTCTGCCAGTGCTTTCGCCAATTCTGTCTTACCCACCCCCGTTGTTCCGAGGAAGATAAACGAACCAATCGGACGTTTGGGATCTTGTAGTCCTGCCCGGCTACGACGCACTGCATCGGCAACTGCCTCAATTGCTTCATCTTGACCGATTACACGTTGGTGAAGTTCTTCTTCCAAATGCAACAATTTATCTTTCTCGCTTTGCAGCATTTTGCTAACCGGAATACCTGTCCAACGAGAAACAACATCAGCAATATCTTCGGCATCTACTTCCTCTTTTATCATTGCCTTGTCTCCCTGCATATCGCGCAGTTTCTTTTGAGTATCCTCAATTTCTTTATCCAATGCCTGAAGTTTTCCGTAACGGATTTCGGCTACTTTGCCATAATCTCCTTCGCGTTCAGCTTTCTCGGCTTCGAATTTCAGATTCTCTATCTCGACTTTGTTCTGTTGAATCTTATCCATTAACGTCTTTTCGCTTTGCCATTTAGCTTTGAAAGATTTTTCCAATTCTTTCAATTCAGCGAGTTCTTTACCGATAATCTCCAGTTTCGGTTTGTCGTTTTCACGTTTGATAGCTTCGCGCTCAATCTCTAGTTGCTTGATTTTACGGGAGATCTCGTCCAGTTCTTCCGGTACGGAATCTACTTCCATTCGTAATTTGGCGGCAGCTTCGTCCATAAGATCAATAGCCTTATCCGGCAAGAAACGGTCGGTGATATAGCGGCTACTTAGCTCCACGGCTGCAATAATTGCGTCGTCTTTGATACGCACATGATGGTGATTTTCGTAACGTTCTTTCAGTCCGCGGAGGATAGAAATCGTGCTCAGGTTATCCGGTTCGTCTACTTGTACGATTTGGAAACGGCGTTCCAATGCTTTATCCTTTTCGAAGTATTTCTGATATTCGTCAAGGGTGGTTGCACCGATAGAGCGCAGTTCGCCACGGGCCAGAGCCGGTTTTAGAATATTTGCGGCGTCCATGGCACCTTCGCCTTTCCCAGCACCTACCAATGTATGGATTTCATCAATAAATAAGATAATATCACCTTCCGACTTCTTCACTTCATTGACTACCGATTTCAGACGTTCCTCAAACTCACCTTTGTACTTTGCACCGGCAACGAGTGCACCCATATCCAACGAATAAACCTGTTTGTTCTTCAGGTTCTCGGGTACGTCTCCCCGTAGGATACGATGCGCTAATCCTTCGACAATAGCTGTTTTACCCGTACCCGGTTCACCAATCAGAATCGGATTGTTCTTAGTTCTCCGGCTTAATATCTGAAGTACCCGTCGAATTTCTTCGTCACGTCCGATTACCGGATCGAGTTTACCGCTACGAGCAGCTTCATTCAGGTTAATGGCATATTTTTCCAATGATTGATAAGTGTCCTCACTGGATTGTGACGTTACTTTTTCTCCTTTCCTTAATTCGCTGATAGCGTTACGCAACTCCTTTTCCGTCATTCCGGCATCTTTCAGAATGGTGGATACAGTGCTTTTTACAGTGAGCAACGCTAACAGTATATGTTCCAAAGAAACAAACTCGTCGCCCATTTCCTTTGAATACTGGGTTGCTTTCTGCAATACATCATTTGCTTCACGGCTCAGATACGGCTCACCACCGGAAACTTTAGGCAGCGAATCAATCTGTTTGTCAACGACAACCGCTACTTGCTGTCCATTCATACCTAACTTTTGGAAGATGAAGTTCGTAACGTTTTCACCTACCTTCATCACCCCCTGCATGATGTGAACGGGTTCTATGGCTTGTTGCCCCCGGCTTTTCACCAGATTTACAGCCTCCTGTATCGCTTCTTGGGATTTGATTGTAAAATTGTTAAAGTTCATATCGTTGTTCTCCTTTCTTTTTCATGTTTCTAATAACACTTAAAAGGGCGCAAAAGATTTGCCAAGTAGAAAAATGTGACAAAATAGCATGATTATAAGGAGCTTACAGGACAAAATGGCTTCTTTTTCCAGTGTATGACTGACGAATTTGCTGCGAAATGAGGAGGATAAATAAAAGTATTGTAGTATCTTTATCGGCTGTAATGTTATTGTAAATAAGATATGAACGATAAACCTCAAATAAAACTGTCTGAAACAGTAGTGCTGATTGATGCAGCTTTTCTGAACTTTGTAATTACAGATATGAAAGGATACTTTGAAGATACTTTGCAACGTTCTTTACAAGAGATAGACCTTTCGATACTGACTACCTATCTTACTTTGGACGCCGGGATTACGGAAGGGAAAAATGAAGTCCAATTTCTTTTTGTTTACGATAAGGAGTCTGGGCGGCTTGTACATTGCCGGCCTTCCGATCTGGAGAAAGAACTGAACGGGGTTGCTTTTCAAAGCCCTTATGGAGAATATTCATTTGCCAGTGTCCCTTCGGAGGGAATGGTGACAAGGGAAGATTTATTCTTGGATTTGCTGTCTATTGTTGCCGATTCGGCTGATGTGAAAAGAATGATTGTGATTTCCTTTAATGAAGAATACGGGAAGAAAGTGGCTGATGCGCTGAATGAAATAAAAGATAAGGAAGTGATTCAGTTCCGCATGAACGAACCGGATGCTCCGGTGAAGTATAAATGGGAAATGTTGGCTTTTCCTGTGATGCAGGCATTGGGGATCAAAGCTGACGAACTACAATAATATCAGTTCCTATATTTGCTGACTATACCTATATATTTAATACTTAAAATTTAGCCCTGTGTCTGATTTTCGTTTAAAAGTATTCCAAAGTGTAGCGAAGAACCTGAGTTTTACGAAAGCTTCGCAAGAACTGTTTGTAAGCCAGCCTGCTATCACTAAGCATATCCAAGAGTTAGAGACTTATTATCAGGCTCGTTTGTTCGAGCGTCAGGGAAGTAAAATTTCGCTGACCGATGCGGGGGAATTGCTGTTGAAGCATAGTGAGAAGATTCTGGATGATTACAAGCAACTGGAATATGAGATGCATTTGTTGCATAACGAGTATATTGGTGAATTGAGACTGGGTGCCAGTACAACGATTGCCCAATATGTCCTTCCTCCTTTATTGGGAAATTTCATAGCTAAGTTTCCGCAGGTCAATCTTTCTCTAATCAATGGAAATTCCCGGGGAGTGGAAACAGCCTTACAGGAACATCGGATAGATTTAGGTTTGGTGGAAGGAATCTTTCGTCTGCCTAACTTAAAGTATACTTCATTCTTGCAGGACGAACTTGTAGCAGTGGTGCACGCGCATACCAAGCTGGATATTCAGGATGAGATTACTCCGGAAGACTTGCCGAATATTCCATTAGTTCTGCGTGAAAGAGGTTCCGGGACGCTGGATGTCTTCGAACGTGCTTTGTCGCAGCATAATCTGAAACTGTCTTCTTTAAATGTAATGATGTATCTCGGCAGTACGGAAAGCATTAAACTTTTCCTCGAACATACTGATTGTATGGGGATTGTCTCTATCCGTTCCGTACATAAAGAACTCGTTGCAGGTAATCTGCGTGTAATTGAGATAAAGGGAATGCCTATGCAGCGTGAATTTAACTTTGTGCAACTGCAAGGGCAGGAGGGGGGATTATCCCAAGTCTTTATGCGGTTTGCGGGACATCATAGTAAAAGTCTGTAATCGGCTTTTCCGTTACTTTTACATACAGATTAACTTCCCAGCATTTCAATGCGTTACGATGCAACAAAATGGCGGGAAGTTGGTTTTGGTTTTTAGGATACTAGAAAAGAAAAAACATTTTCTTTTCTCATATTCTCATACTTTTAATGTAATACTCTGTATGCCAGTGTACTACTGTATGAGAAATACTTTTAAAGAAGTGCATTTCTCATCATTTTTAAGGCAAAATAGTCCTCAAAACGGTTATTTCTCATATGTTTTTGCAGTGTTTCTCATACCGTTATTACCTTTCTTCGACTATTTTTTCTTTATATATACCTTGTGCGTACCTCTACCCATACTTTCTATTCCTGAATCAGGTTGGTGTCCCCACTGTTTCAGTTCAATGGTAGCTGCAGTTTGAAGTAATCCGGTCAGTTTGCGATAGTCCCGTATGGTGAGGAAAGGATGTTCGTCGAGGAATTTGATAGCCAATGCCAGCCGTTGCTCAGGCGTAAACTTCGTAGAGGAGCGTTGTTTTTTCCAAGGCGCTCTTTCCAGTTGGCATCGTTCACTGATGTTTCTAATCATTGTTCTGTCTACTCGGAAACTCACTCCTCCAATAAAGATACTTTGTGCGTTACGGTGTTTTCCACCTTCTTCCGCATCTTCCCGTTCTTTATCTCTTCCTAAAGTGAGCGACGGAGTAAATGTTCCTATTCCGTCTATTTTTACCGAACGTCCTTCTGCCATGAGATGTGCCATTTCGATAGCTGTCTGAAGAAGTACGCCTTCTATATCTCCTGCACTGAAACCACTTACATCGCCAACTCGTTGCGCTAATTCTTTTATGCTTGCATTATCTATCCGCGCAAATTTAGGATAAGTAATTCTCTTGCCTGTTTTCCGAAGGTCGGGCATCTCCTCCATAATGTACCGTGCCATACGATCTGTTGTTTAAACTGTTAATAGATAAGTTCCTTGGTATTATAGGTAAACCTCCTTGCCTCTAATAGAAAAGTTCCTGTTGGTTAGATATAAACTATAAATGAAACTTTCGTTTTTATAAACGCAACTTGCATTTATAAAAATGAAGCTTGCGTTTTTATAATCAAAACTTGCGTTTGTAGTTTGTTCTTATACAAAGGTAAGTTTTCTATTTGATAAAAGGAAGTTTATCAGTAATAAAGAGGAAGTTATTTGTTAATAGGTTGAAAGAGAGGTACTGCTTCTTGTGGATTCGTTGGTAGGTTGGTTCAGAAAGGGAGAACTGTTATCGGAAGACATATTAATAATGTGGTAAAAGAGAGTGGTTAAACGTGGTATGGTATAGAAGTTAAAAGCGGAAAGTAAAAACTATTTTTTTTTACAACCTTGATATTATTATCTCTGTCGGTTGTCGTGACAAGGGTCAATGTGGCACGCAGTTCTGTATTTGGGCAAATAAAATATTGAAGATTACCTTGTTAAAGGCTATACGATAAACAATAAGCATGTAACAAAAAAATATGAAGAGTCAAGCCAATTGGTGTATATACTACTGGGGTATACCGTTAGTATACGGCCAGAACTGACAAGTATAGAAAATCGTGAATTGATAAATGTGATGGCTGATTATACATATACCCTTGACACACTCGACAGATATCGCTATTAACAATTGCAAGTGGAAAGTATTACGCTGGAAGCCAAGTTTCGTGCCACCTATGAAAATGCAAAGGCTACCTCCATTATTTGAAAGGAAAGGTTGGTGAAAGCATTAATTGAGAAGTGATAGAAGAGTAAAAGGATATTATGACTGGAAAAAGTATAATATGAAAGATTTTTGATTTTATTTTTGTGTTTATGAATAAACTTTTCTATTTTTGTAACTAACTCCTATAGTGATAGGGTGAGTTTTATTAGGAAAAATTGTAAGAAGCGTTGTGCTTTATTCTTGTGACTGAAAACCTGAGAAATTTTCAATAACACACGAGAATGACACAGTATGTTTCCTACGCTGTTTATAGCGTGGGTCTGCTGTCCATCTATTCGTGTGTTTGGGTTTTCTCAGGACCTTCAGTTGCAAATAGTTGGCACGCAGTTCCACGCTTGAACCGAAATATAAAACATATAACTCTGATAATCAGTAATACAATAACGGGAACTTTATGAATTGATACCATAGAGTTCCCGTGTTTTGTTATTACAATGCGATGCTTGATTGAGCTACTTTGATTGCATCTGACTTTAATTCTTCTTCATCCTCCACTGCATCGAGGACTTTATCTGCGACCCAGAGAGTGAGAAGCTCTTTTTCGTCAATGTTGAAATAATTAGCTATTTGAATAACTTGTGTACGTTTTGCACGTCTATCACCTCTTTCGATTTTTGAAAACATCGGGGTGTCAATCTCAAGAATGGAGGCCAATTGTCTTTGTAGCACTCCATTCTCCATTCTTAATTCTTTTATCTTTTGTCCTAACAGCATCTTTATCTCAATTTTACTATTTACCTATAATTTCCCAATATCCAGACTTATCTGACCCAATTCGCTTAATGATATTTTCCTCTTGAAGTCGTTTTATCGTCTGGGCAACCCATCTTCTTGAATAACCAGTTAGATTTGCTAAGTCCGTCATGGTTGCTCGTGGGTTGTTACTTATTTGTTCTATAATTTTGAGTGCACTTTTCGGTGCAGTTTGCAGTGCACTTTCTGGTGCAATTTGTAGTGCAGTTTTTAGTGAACCTCGTTTAGAAGCCTTTAATGAACCGTCTTTATGTGCTATGTCTGCAATAATATTACCTGCAGCTTCATGACAAGGAATGGTTATTCTAAAAAAGGTTCGTTCATCATCAGTAACGACAGTAGCTCTTGGTGAACCATTGTTTTCCAAAACATTTTGAATTGTTGGAATACCTGTACTACGACCTTCTGTCAAATCCAATTCCTTAAGATATTCACCGAGTCTGCGATTACGATAACGTTTAGATACTAAGATTTCGCATCTTGAAATATCGGCAGCAGATATACTTCTATCGGGGCCACCGACATTCTGTATGGTGATTCCTTGAGGTTCTACAGTGATAACCACTGGCTCCCATTCACGATAATCCCTATGATAGAGTGAGTTTGTTACACTCTCTTCCAATGCTTGATATGGATAAGTGACAAACTTTTGACTTCTACTACTATCCTTGGGTTTTATCACCGTCTGCATAACAAGCATACGATTCAAGTATTCTAATGTTCTGTCAATTATCTGTGTGATGGAACCCTTAATTACAGGACCTTCATACAAATTGTTTGGATTATTCAATCGTCCTTCAGGGAAATATACAACTTCAACTTGTGTACGCTTAAAGAATTTACTTGGATCTTCACAGAACATCATAGCTGCTACATTTCTAAGCATACGATTTTCCTTTGGACCGACATACAAATCCATTTGTTCCAAAATACTTTCGAGAGGTTTTGTATATAACTCATTGGCAAGTTTACTACCTACCTTCACTAAATATTCCCGTAATAGCAGCGTTGAAATATCTTCAATTTTAATATCTGGATTACCACGTTCGTCAAATGGCACACGACTTGCCAATTCGCGCAGTTCGTCAAGGACTTCACCCTTGGCTATGATACTACTCGTACCACTACGAACATAAAAATACTCCTTTGTATTACTCTTGGCAGTTACGTTTTCCGGTATAGAATATGGACGGTTTATTCCTGCAGGACACCATATCACAAGCACATACTTTCCATCTACCTCTTCAACACTAGTGCGAGGCATATAATAAGGAGAAATCTTGTTGTTGTAGCCTACTATATCCTGAAGAATGCCATCAATCTTTTCTGTAGGCACACCTTCAATTGGACGAATAGCGACTCCAGTTGTTTCATCTGTATCAACTCCAACCACGATATAGCCACCTCCAAGGTCGTCGAAGTCATTGGCGAAAGCACATACGCTATAGTATATGCTCACTGGATTCCAACCCTTTTTGAATTCAATTCGGTTGGATTCTATCTTCTGCTTATTCAGCAGGTCGTTTATGTTAATTGCAAGTGCCATATATTAAATAATTTTAACTCCACATAATGCATATTACTAAAAAAGGAAACTGCTATTATCGTCTTTCTTCTTTAGTTCATTTATAATGATATCGTAATCTTGTAAAGAATGAATGGGAATTAACTTCTTTATACAAATGGATATGTTTTTTTTAACGTCACACATCTTGGCAACACCTTCTAAACCTAGCATATCAAAAGTTCGATTTGCAGAAAAATTTATGTCTGAATCATATTCTTTATTACCGGTAAAAGAAATATAACCAACGATTCTATTAAGTTTCGAAAAAGCTTTAATTGTATATTTAGAACCACCGTCAATTGAACTTTGAATAAGTATCAAGGCCGAAGACAGACCAGCTTGAATCCGACTCGCTTTACTGCCAGAAAACTGATCCTCTTTTCTATCAGGTTCGACCTCGGAAATTAGCAAACCATCTTCTTTTAAAACTTTTTCAGCTAACTCGCTTGTTATCTTAGATGATGTATGATGGAAATTTAGTCCTCCAGACAATATCCCTATAGTATTTTGGAATACTGTATCTCCATTTTCAACTGAGTGTCTATCTATACCATCGACAAGACCATTACAAAGAGCATTGTTAATAGAAAAGTGCGCACCAACTTTATTTGCAATACTATTTGCTAGAGTCGTAGATTTTCTTGTCCCTATTAATGATATTATATCCTTATTTAGCAATGACATGTTTCCTCGCAGATATAACACTGCAGGCGGATTGCTTAGTTCTCGAAGTTTACTTGGGTATTCAGTATGATATATAGGGAGTATGTGAATGTCTAAATCTTGACATCTTTGTATTACCCTATCAGCCCACTCCAAGTGTTCAGAAACTAATTCCTTCGTGATTTTATCATTGATTTTTACAAGATAATTTATAATCTCATCTGTATTATTTGAGTTGAATACTGAAACATTCTTTTTTATAAAAGCATCAGCTATTCCAGGAATCTTGCTTAAAGCTAATAATATCCGTATCATATTAATCTATGTTTTCTATATAACCACATCCGTCTCCACCAAATTGCGGTGGTTGGCATGAATAAAATTTAGAACCTTTTCTCCTGTTAGTTTTAATTACTAAAGGTTTTCCGCATCTTGGACAGATTTTATCATCTAAAACCAATAGTGACATATAGAACAATGTCACAATCAAAATATTTCCAACGTTTTGTTCTTCCAATTTCTTCCTAATTTCAAAAGCTGTTGCTCCTGTAGTTAATTGATCGTCCAAAACTATTATATTTTTTCTTTCTAAAGAAATGTCAAAATTCTTTATGTAAAGATGAGAACGAATGAAAGACTGTCTTGCCTGGTAGTCTTTTTCGTTTCTAAGAGATGAAGTCATATTTTCATCCCATTCAAACAACTTTACTTTAGGTATAGATGTGCTTATTAAATCAAATATTTCTTTTAACTTGTTAGGCGGGGTTGTTGAAGACTTATCTGACACATAGGTAAAATAATCCCACTTATAAGAATTAATTTGTTGTAGCTCTTGTAAGTAGTTCTCAACACCTTTTGCCATAATTGCTAAATCTTCATTTTTCCTTTGGGGATTATCTATCTGATAATACAAATCGGCTTTTGAGAATTTGTCGCAAGAACCGTTTTCTTGTCTAGCCAAGCACCGAAAGGCAACAATCCGTTGATGTTCCATATCTCTATAATCCCAAAATTTGACAGATTTACACGTGATTCTACCAATAGATGCGGCTTCGATGGATAATAAATTCCCCTGTCTGTTTGAGATAATATTTAGAAGTTCTTGATAACTTTTCGTAATAAATGTCGGGCCATATTTTATAATACTTCGATAATCACCGATACCATCAGTTTCCGAGAAATCACCTTCTGTATATAACTGAATATACGAAGTAAGTATTTTTAGTTTACGTCCTAATTGTATATCTAAAACGCTATCGCCAATAATCATAAAATCTTCTTTATTAGTTTTATATAAATTATCAAGATTTACATCTGATTGAATGAATGATAACGTCTTTGCAGTATTTGGTTTGTCTGCTAAATATAGATATTCTACATTAAAATAGTATTCAACAATAGGACGTACATATTTGGGATGAGAATCAGACAGGATAATAACTCTATGTCCTTGATTTTTCAATGTTGAAATAAAATCTACCGAACCATGGAACAAAGGAATTTGAGTTGGATTAAAATCCCGCAACCCATCTTTAAATTCTTTGTACTTTACATCAGCTGTGTGAGTTAATGTGCCGTCTAAATCTACAAAAACTATCATTTTTAGATTTATTATTAAGACGTTAATAATTTGTCAATATTACTCTCGATAATATTTTTATTTCCTAAACCATGTTCTGTGTCAGGTATATATATACTCTTTTCTTGTTTCAGCATTTCTAAATACTTTCTTACATTCTTATTAAGAGTGTAACAATCTAAGACATACTTATCTACAATGATGATAGTGTGTTCTTTTGCACGACTTGTAGCAACATTGAACAGATGTGGTTCTAGAGTTCTAATGTAGGAATAGTCCGGTACAAAAAAAATTGTTATATCCGTTGTCAATCCTTGTACTCTAGCAACTGTATCTACTATAAGATTCTTTTTGCTTCCTACTTTTTGAGTTATAGCCATCTGTAGGGCGCGAGTCGTCTTTTTCATACAAGATAAAACGGCAATGTCTTTATTCGGAGAATCATTTAATATACTTGCCACAATGTATGATGCCATATATGTTGCAAATTGAGGAATACTATCACCAGATGGCATATCTGTTAGAATAAGGGTAGGTCCTCCTTTATTGCTCAATATTTTGCACATTGACGGCAAATCATTAAATCTTTTAGATTCATTAGACACAAGAGAGTCGTTGTAGAAAACACCTGTATAGTTCGCACTTCTTTGTCCAAATCTATATGTTGTAGTCAATTGATAGATTGGGGATGAACTATTATCTGCCAATAATTTAAGTCCTTCTACCAAAGGCTTGTAATTACAAAATTTAATTCTATCTTGATTCAATATGACTATTGGAGGTAATTGGTGGATATCACCAACCCATAAATTCTTTTTACCAATTTTGCGACTTGCTGCAAACATGGGAAGTATAGCTTGGCTTGCTTCGTCCATTATAACAAAATCAAAAGGTTGTTCAACTGTCAAATCTGCCGCATATCCACTTGTGATGAAATAAGTGGACATCACCAAACATCCAGGCATTGGAGCAATAGATTTGATTGTTTCCAAATCTTTGATTTCTCTCAATTCATCAATTGTGATATTTGTTTTAAATATCTTGTGACTATGTAGTAATGGTTTGACTGCAGGCTTTTCTGCAATTTCCATTAAGGCTCGATTGGTTAAGGCTGTAACTAATACTGAATGCCCCTCTGCACATAGTCTTGCACAGAGTTCTGCAATCATATATGTCTTGCCAGTTCCAGGAGGACCTTCCAAGATCATTGTGTCCGTCAATGTCATCTGTGAATACACAAAGCCAGAAACATTATCTTGTTTTATAAGGATTGGCTCCCAATCTTTTGTCTGGTAGTTAGCATCAAGTACAGAAGCAACTCCTTTGCTATATTTATCCTCTACAACCTTTTGTAAGTTCATAACATAGTCAATAGGAGGACGTTGTGGAGCAAAGGTCAATACGATATTTGGTGTCTCTTTGATATAATTTGCAAAATCAACACTTACCTTTGAGAAACCTACTAAAGAATATCGAGGATCATTGGCTGGAGAATGCCAAATACACACGCATTCGGTAGAATTATATCGTGCGTTATACAAATCACGATATGTCTTGTCTCCCCAATTACGGTAATCTTGTAATTCTGGTGGAAGAACCATACATACTAGGAAATCACCCTTTCTCGGTAATGCGCGCGAAATAGGGAATTTCATTATCATTTCTCCATCCTTAAAAGAAATGAACTGAGCCACATACATCTCCTGGCTTGTTTTAAGCAAGGAGATGGCTGTGGTTAAGTATGTCTTTTTGAATTCCTCTGTTTCGGCTTTAAGCTCATCTTCGAGGAATTGCCAATGCTTTTTTCTATCGATATTCATTATTCAGTTAATCAATAAATGATGTACCAACTGATGGTGCCTGTGTATCATTTGCAGGTGCATCGAATATGTCGCGTGCGTTACCTTCATTAACAGCTTCCATTGCAAGAGAATAACCAACAGTACTTCTTACAAGAGGTATGTTCCTTCCATAATTGTACATGTTAGCAATTTGAGGAATGTTTTGATCACACACCTCTTTAATAGACGTAATACATTTGCCTAGTTGCTCAGGAACATAGTCAAATGGGAGAGGATCCTTGAATCCCTGTGGCATGTTGTTACCAAAGTCAAAGCTCAATGTTGAATACTGCTTACCAACTGCGGCCAGTGTGAGCAATGCAGCTCTATTCTCGTTTGACATGTCATTGCTGATTGAAATATTGAAATTACGTACAGGAAGAGCATACAAAGGAATACATTGCAAACCTGTTACTGTGAGGACAAACAGCATAGAACCCTTCTGAGAAAGCAGTTGCCAGTCATACCAGTTCAGGTCAAAGTATCGATACTGAGGACCCTTGTAACTGTGTACAACAATAGGAATCATATTACCATGACAATCGGAGATACCATAGAGCTGGCTATATGAATGTCTTGCAATTTTCTCTTTGTCAAATTGTAAGCCCAAATCATATTTTTCATCCAATTCTCTGAAATACTTAACTACAGCACCTTTGGCTTCTTCAACATAGCGTTCAATCTCCTCCAGAGAAAGACCTGCATATTGAACCTGATCTGCTCTTACGATATGAGTATGACCTTCGAAATCCACAACTTCTTCAATTTCATGGGTCTTAGGTACAATGACAATATCAGTAGAATCTTCTCCTCCAACAGGTGTCTCTTCACCTCCAGCAGATGCTTGCTCGCTTGCAAATTTGTTGATAATATCCTTAACTTGGTCAAGTTTATCAGGTGGACAGTTCTTTAAGACTGCATTAAGATTTTTCAAGTCCTCGACAGACGTTTCTACAAGGAAATCCTTAACCGCTCTGATTTTTTCATCTCCCTGTTGTACGATTGCACCTACGAGATCCATTGTGTCACCTTCTCCCAAAGACCACACGATAAGAGAGTTCTTTGTTTCTTTGAAGTACTCCATAATATCTTCAAGTCCTGCAACATTATTGCAGAGCTTACCGATAGTAAACACGAGTGAACGGAAATCGTTATCTTGTTTATTACCATCATACTCTCTAATCTTAGTATCAATAAACTCACCTATTTCTGAAAGAGTGATAGGTTCAGTCTCTAAGTATGAAGCATATTGTGAGTCCAAAGTGAATAGAGATTCTCTAAAGTCATGATTAACATGACAATTAGTTGCGGCAATGTCCTTAATCTCAGAAGGTATATTGTCATCTCTTCTAACATTCTGGAATTTACAGAAATTATTGTTCTGATTGAGCCATATTCCAATGCCAGAATCTTTATCTGTTATAATGCTCCAATACTTCTTGCCCTTATAGCTATGCAGAAAATCAATCAAAGAATCAATCCAGTGAGTTAATTCGGCCACACTGCAACTAGCAAATGCGCTGTTGAGTCCTTTGAAATTCTGTATATTTACGGAATAAGCTATTCTATTGCATATATACTTGATGTAAAACTCTTGTGCAAAACCCCAGTTGAATCCAGAGTGATTCTCTACATATTTTGCTTCGCCAAACGCATGGTCAGATATGTTTTTTGCAAAATTATAAAGTTTCTTCTCTTCTGGCTCACAGTTTTCTTGACGAATAAGAATTGATATTGTATGACGAGCAATAGCTTCCTTGGTGCTATCGTTTGTTTCGTCAAATCTCTTTTTTGTATATTCGTATATATCCTTTATTGACAACGGATTCTGCTGCTCATACCCCTTAATGGTTCTATGAATTAGCTGGTGACGATATACATCAATAGGATTTGATGGATTATAAGCAACATTTGCCAAGTCTTTGAAATACTCAGGAATATCATTGTCATAACGCAATTCTGAAAGCTTCTTCAGGTTTAGCTGCTGATTTGGGAAAACAACCTGCTCCTTAATCAAATCGCCATGAGAATGGTCGCGATAGAATTGGATGTATTTATCCAGCCAAGATAATGTTTCATCATTAGTCTTTGCTGTTGTAAAGAAAGAAGATGCAACATTTGCTACAGTACTCTTAGAAGATATACCAGTATAACTATTGTTGAACCAATAATTATCAGACTCTTTCCACAAATCCAATTCTGTTGTATCAACAAGTGTATATTGGCTCATTGTTCTATATGCCGAACAGAATTCATAAATAGATTTTCTGTTGTTAAGCACAGTTGCATCTGCGCTATTTGGATATAAAGCCAAAATACTATATGCCACTTTTGAACGTACGTCAAGATATGAACCATTTTTATAGATAGTGGTTCCATTTTTGACATAATCATTCAACTTATCGATCATTTCTTTCAAGCTGAAAGAGCGAAGTGTATTTCCAAATACAGTGGCTTCAACATCTGCATCCATCAGCACATGTTGTACTGTAGCGTTGTCTTGGTTTACAGAGTTGTATATATCTTTGAGTATAGCTGGAATACGAGAACTATGGTCTGAATAAAGTTCCTTCAGTAGTTTAAAGTCACCTCGCTGATTTGGAATGATGGCATAATTGTCGAACTCAATGAGCATATTTTGATCAACGAGGAACTTGTAAACCTTATTAAGCCAAGTAAGTGTTTCTTCACGTGTTTTGCCTATCTTTGAAGAAAGAGCACTTAAAGTTTGAAGATCTGATAAATCTTTCAAGAAATCTTCTTTTTCATACTTTAATTTAGAACCCCATGCCTCATATTCAGGACGAACTACATCAAGCCATCCATGAAGATGCTTGAGCACAGGCAGAACGCCACGACCAATGTATTGGCCATGTAACAAGTTATAGAAAGTTTCATTAACCTCCTTTGTCGATGTAGGCGTGAATGAAGGAACAGACAGGTTCACCAGCAAATCTGTTCCATTGTCTGTTTCAACAAGTCTTTCCTGGAGTAGTTGTCTTCTCCAGTTAGTTTGCAGATTCTTGATCCAAGGTGCAGCTACGCTTTCGCTGTATTCTTCTGAAGATTTAGGGATTCGAGAAGATGCCAACAAATATCTGTTGGTTGCATTCTTTGAAATCAGCCATTCGTTAAACTTCAAAACTGCATCGACAGCCTTATCAACGATAATTCTATTCGCAACACAGTTTGGATGGTCTGCACTATTGAGAAGGAGTCCATTACGTCTCTCTGTAGGATTGAACTCAAATCCATTAAGAGTGTAAGGGAAATAGAATTTTTCCGAACCAATCAGAGGAAAATCACGATACAAAACAGGCTGTCTGCTGTCTCGTTTGATAATTTCGTAGATACCATCCTCTATGTTTACTTCTGTTGTAAGAGCTACCTCATCAGTTATGTAACTCAGATATTTCTTTGTAATATCATCAATTTTTACAACTGACAACTGAACATTGTCCCCAAGAGAGGTCGAATCGCAGGTGTAAACCACATTAGTGCCTTTTACACGATCAATTACACGTACTTGCTTAATCTTCTTGGATTGAGTAACCAACGTAATTGGCATTGTATTTATCAGGTCTTCAAGACCGGCAACAGCAGATTCCTGTTTCTCCTGTGTGGTTAAATGATATGTGAATACAGTATCAAATGACTGTTCTGTTCGATTCTGCTCATAATTGTTGACAACCTCATAAGCTGTTTCGATATGACGAAGCTCTTCAAGGGTCGTTTCTATTCTTGGAAGCAGATCCTCTGAACGATAACCACTTCTATCAAGTACAATTTTAAAGCGTCTATCAATACCCATATATCTAACAATACCCTCTACATCAATGATGTCAGATAACAAGTGGGTACAGATAAATCCAGTACCAAACTTGCCAGTCTGCCCTTCAAGATTCTGTGAATCCTTAGAACTTACTTGCTGAACAAGTCCGGTAATATTCTTTGTGCTGAAACAATCTCCATTGTGTCGGAACTTCAGTGTGTCTTGTGATACAAGCTCTATTTCTACAGAAACTTTTCCAAAACGGTTTGGAACGTCTTTAGCATTCTGCAAAAGCTCCCATACCCAACGCTTGGCGGAAGCAGATGGGTCTTCTCTAATTTGTGAAAGTAATTGCAAAATCTTATCAGCAGTAAGCTTATAATTGTTATACGCAATTTCGTCATCTACTGTCATTGGCTTATTTGTATCCTTCATATACATATTGTTGCAACAAAATTGAATTGTCAGATTTTGAACACAAATTTATAAAAGGATTTGCAGATTCACGAAGAAAACTCCAAAAATCTGTAATTCTCATTTGAAAAAAGTTCGTTTTCTTATTCGTTTGCGGTCAATTGTTACCGTTTTCGTCTAGGGGTAGTCATATTACTATCATTCTTTTTCTCTCCCCAGGGCATATCAGATGATGAACCACCGCCACCTGTGCCAACATGAGTTTGTGCCGGGCCACCAGAGAGCATCTCAAATGTAGCCCCGAGCAGTTGAGCCTGAATCTGACTCACTTGCTCAAATGGCTCAAAGGTTTCATTTCCCACCTGAGTCCGAATGCGAAGACTTGGGATGTTTGAATACCGAGGCGACATACGGATACCTGTAAGCGTTGCACCCGATGAGAGGCGATAGCGATGTGGATTGGCTTTTCTGTCAAGAGCATCAATACGCTGTTTTTGTTTTTCAATTGTCGCTTCGTGAGCAATATTCTTTCGTTCTGCAACCTCGGCACGCTTGATAGCCTTGTCAATCTCTGCCATATAACCATTGCGGTATTTCACTAATTCAGCCTTATGTTGCTCCTTGAGTTGTAGGTATTTCTGCTCTAATAGAGTAATCCGTTGCTGTAACTTTTCTATCTGCTTATCCTTATCCGAGAGTTGTTTCTTTGCTTCGGCCAATTCTCCTGTACCGAAGAATGACAATATCTTGGAACGTCCCTCACGTGCCTTTTCAACTTCAGCCTGCAATCTTTCTATATCATCTTCGTATTTCAACATCTGCTCACGATAGTATTGACCGTTAGTCTTATGACGTGCAGTAGAACCCACAACGCCACGCTGCAAACCGAATGGCTTCATAGCAATGGCATAGGTGTTCTGATATTGGAACAACTTACCGCGAGCCATCACATCATCTGCGGATAATCGTGGTCCGCTTTTGGTTGCATATTTCTTTTCACCCTCACGCTCCTTGCGTTTACGTTCTGTGGTCACGATAGGTACGATGGTGGCATGAAGGTGGGGAGTCTTCTCATCCTTGTGCAGCACACACGATACAAGATTCTCCTCACCGAATGTATCTTTGAGCCATGATAAATTTGCCTTAATCCATTGATCAAGTTTACCATCATGTTGTAATTTCATCATCTGCTCATGTGTTCCTGTCAATATGATACGTATAGCCATAGTCTGATTCTTCCCGACCTTGCGATGCAGACCTGCATGGTCTATACGATACTGAATAGCCTCGGTTCTGTTGGCAACCCCTTGCGGAAATTTTATCAGTTCCCGATTCAGATGTGTCCGCTTCGCATCGGCATTATCCGGCACATATGTTTTACCCTTTGCATCCTTTCTCTCTATGTGGCATGACATACCGCTGTCACTACCACTGCCACGCTGGAGGTGGCATACTGCATATTGAATATTACTCATTGTGATTTGTTTTTTAGTTAAACGATGGATATATAAAATGCCGTTACCATAATACTGCTGTCTATACAGTAGGGTCTTCAAGAACTTATGGGGACTTTTTCATTCTGCCACATCGGAGGTGGCCAAGATGAAAATGCCCTAATAAGCTACGGCATTTTATAAAGCCTTTTCCTTAAAGGGTTCTCTTGCCTATTAGGATTCATCTACCAGCACCAAATCCAGCTCGTCGATGAGCCTTTGCAATATGGGATTCTTGTCAATCATCCGTTGCAGTATCATCTGTGGAGTATCTTTCATCAGCAGGAAGTCTGCGATGTCAAGACCTTGCTTGCGCTGCTCATCAGTTGCCACATCTTCAAGTACGGAACTGACGCTGATACTGCGGCATATAGGACGAAGCATGGAAACTTTCTCCTGCCATTCGGAGGTCGCTCCAAGGTCAGGCATCAGAATCACATCTCTGCCAGCGAGAACCTTTACTGCTTGTGCATTGAAGCATCCATTCTTACCTCCCGTGGCGATCCATAGTCCGTCAGGAATGAAATGGGCTGCTATGATTGCTGTTTTCTCACTCTCCACGATAAAGATTCTTTTGTCAGGATAGAGAGCCAAAAGGTGCTCACCAAAGAAACATTGTTGCAGTTTGAATCCCTGCTTTTTCAGTTCGGAGTGTACCCAACAGACATGGGCGTGTGGCTCTTTCACCCTTCGTCCCGTATTGGCATCATAAAGCATTATCTTGCCACTGCGGACTTTCCCCAAAGTATCTATCTGCCAAAAGACAGTGGCGCCATTCCATTTTCTGGATGTACCCACTTTGTAGAGAGCAAACAACTTGTCAGTGTTCTCCTTGCCGATAGTGCGTGTCAGGAAAATGCATAAAGGGTTTGAGTCATACAGTTTCAGTGATTGCTGCATGATGGAAGCATCAATGAATGATGGTGGCACGTCCTGTGCGGTATTTTGTGCTTTTGTTGTGATTGGAGATTCTGATATACTGACCTGAGGATTATCCTTGAAATAGTCCTTGGGCGTAAAATGGTAGCCACAACTATTCTCGTGGTCGCATTTACCCACGTGCGATGGAAAGGAAACCTTACCCTGCTCATCTACGTAACGAGTAAAACAGGCTTTGCGCTCACACTTGGGACCAGTTTCCTCTATCTAAAGGTTTTAATCGACTGTTGGTAGTTGTAAATTGCCTTATTTTAGTATATGCAGTTAATAAATATTCGGAAAAATTTAATACATTCTTTTTCACTATTTTTATAGAGTTGGTTGTTTATATAACAGCAGTTTGGGTTTATCATGGTTTTAGAGAACCTTTAAAAGAGAAAGATGATAAGTAATAGGAGTTTTCTTTTTGGTTGAATAAATTATGGAAAATACAATATTGATGTATAATAATTCTTTGAATTTTAGTTTGAAGCAAACAGTGAATAATATTAATGATTTGATTTTTAATATTCAAAGTTTGAAACAACTACAGATAAATATTGATGAAATTCAGAGTTTAAAAGAAGAAGCGCAATTACAAGTTAATATGGCGTGTTTAGCTCTGTTGAGACGTTATATCTTGGATGAATCTGGCGTTGGGGTAATTTTATTTCGAAATCTTATTCGAAAATATTATCCACTGAGTGACGAACAAATTCTCAAATATGAAAATGTAATTTATAAGGGAGTGCATAAAACTGTAGACAATGGAAAATTTACGGTTGAATCGCGAGAATGGTATTATATAACCAATTATAACGTATTTAAAAGAAAAGGCAAGGAATTTTCAGTTGAAAACAAATTATATAAAGTGCGCTATGAATGTTTTGGTACTACAGTAAGTACGTATCAGTCATGCTATTCCCATTTGGTGTCAGAGATGTTGCATCTAAATGAACTACGTTCTGTCCTTAAAACTATGGAATGTTATAGCGGTGCAGGTCGTTTTTTTACATTGAATTATTATGTGGATTTTCATGATAATCCTCGAATTTGCTGTACATCATTAGCTAAAAATGAATTTACGAAGTGGAATTGGGACTTGGTAAGTAACATTAAAAATGCGGAACGTTCTTTTGATTGGCTGGAGAATTTATTAGATAATAATGGATTTTTTTCCCAATTGGGTACTGAAAATATAGCAAAAACATTGACCCAATTACAAGATGTAGTAGGAACAGAATATTTGATAACACAAGATGTTTGGAATAGTGTTGTAGAAAAATATGAGAAAATGGGAATTGGATTGTATGCATATAGTAATTCTATATCTAAAGAATTTATTATTAAACATCAAAATGAACTTGATTGGTTAGTTCTTCAAAGAAATCCTTATGTTCAATGGGATTTAGAGTTGATTAATTTATTTCTTAAGAAATACGTAAAAAGTATTCCTGAGTCTGAATGGGATAAACATTTAGATGGTTCACGTGCGATATATTCAGCTATCAAGGATCTATTAAATGATTCAATTTTAAGAGATATAGAGAAGCTGTATGAATTATGATTAAATGAGTTAGTGAATAAGAATATTGGATGATTCAAATTAAAGACAGCGAGGAGCATTTACATATTAGGATGTTGGAAGTTGAATTAATTCTTATTTAATTTTTGATTATCAATATTGAAAATTTGGAACATATTATTAAAAAGGAAAGTAAATATATTTTAAATCTAAGTTTGTAAAAATGGATAGATTGACATTTAATATTTGTATTATTGTGTTCTTAGCAATCTGTGACTATATTACTTGGTTATTCGTAGAGCAGGGTGAAAACCCTTTAGCTGTGCTTATTGGTATTCAGTTTATAACTTGGCTGATTGCTAATGCATTCTTTGATGCAGACCGATAGTCTGTTTGTAAAGTTGTTTTTTGTAGTTATATGAGTTGAAAAAATGCAATGATAATGGGAGTGGAGAACGAAGAATATATTTGAAGATTGTAGATAAATCTGTTGTTGAGCTGGGGAAATAACCTGTATTATGAATCTACTGAGATGTTCTTCAATACCGTTCAGGTTTCGTTAAATCAGTCTGAAATATTTCTTTTTAGTTTAGGCATTTTAAAGAAAACAAGTTATCGGACTGATATGAATACTTTACTGGAAAAAGATAGTTATTCGAAATAGGTTCAAAGTAAATAAATATACTTTCATCACTTTTGGGATGGCTAAAATATAATACCTGTATTTTAATATTATTCAGTTTTTCTCTTTATCTTTGTCTTTATATCATCAAATACAAGAACTTAATGGATAACATCATCACATATCTGCTGGAAGAAAAGCAAGCTAAACGAAAGGGGGGCTTATATCATAAAACACAGGTCAGCCTGACTTATAACTCCAATCGGATAGAAGGTAGCAGGCTTACAGAAGAACAAACTCGTTATATCTTTGAAACTCGTACCATTGGTTTTAAGGATGAAGAAGCTGTGCCTGTTGACGATATAATTGAAACTTCCAATCATTTTATTGCTTTTGATTATCTACTTGACACTATTGATGAACCGTTGTCTGGAAAATTGATTAAAGAATTTCATCGGATATTGAAAACAGGAACGGCAGATGCTTCGAAAGAATGGTTTAATGTAGGGGATTGGAAAAAACTGCCGAATGAAGTAGGGGGGACCCGGACTGTTATGCCACAAGATGTAGATGCTGAAATCATTCGTTTGAATGAATCATATAATTCAAAAGTTGAGGTTCTTTTCGAAGATATAATAAAGTATCATTATCGTTTTGAAAGAATACACCCTTTCCAAGATGGAAATGGTAGAGTAGGACGATTGATCATGTTCCGTGAGTGTCTTTGCCATGACGTAGTTCCGTTTATTATAGACGAGCGGCATAAGCAGTTTTATTATAGGGGACTTAGAGAGTTTGCGTCTACTCCTGGATATTTGCTTGATACTTGCCTTTCATCGCAAGATATTTATGTAGCATGGGTAAAATACTTCTATCCTGGATTATTTGACTGATACTCAAAAGATATATTAAATGTTATTGTTATGGGCTGTTTTATGAATCTTTTGTGGCTGTTGCTTGGTGGAATTTTTACGGCGGTAGAATATCTTATCTCAAGTTTATTAATGATGATTACTATCATCGGTATTCCTTTTGGGATGCAAACATTAAAATTGGCAGGACTTGCTTTATGGCCTTTTGGCAAGGAAGTTAGAAGCGGAAGTCGTTCCGGCGGTTGTCTTTATATACTGATGAATGTAATATGGATATTTGTAGGGGGGATTTGGATTTGTTTGTCACATTTGCTTTTTGGGGCGGTGTTGTGCATAACTATTATTGGTATTCCTTTTGGTTTACAGCACTTTAAGTTGGCGGCATTAGCTTTATCACCTTTCGGAAAAGATATTATAACTGTGTAAGGATAGTTCTGAACAGATTATCTATAACTAAAAGTTATAATATATAATTAGAAACTATTAGTGTGTCTTGATTGTTTCCTGTACCTTTGCACCCCGAAAACAATTAAAGATAAAATATATGATTTCAACAGCTACAAAAACGTTGCAGGGAAACAACAAAACCATTTATGTTGCACTACTTTCTACTTTGACTTTCTTTCTGTTTTTAGACTATATTCCGGGGTTGGAGGCATGGTCGGCATGGGTGACTCCTCCGGTTGCTTTGTTTCTTGGACTTATTTTTGCGTTGACTTGCGGACAGGCACATCCGAAATTTAATAAGAAAACATCTAAATATTTATTGCAATATTCTGTTGTCGGACTGGGATTCGGAATGAATCTACATTCGGCTCTAGCCTCCGGTAAAGAAGGTATGGAGTTTACAGTTATTTCCGTAATCGGTACTTTAGTGATCGGTTGGTTCATCGGACGTAAGTTGTTTAAGATAGACCGGAACACTGCCTATCTTATTAGTTCAGGAACTGCTATTTGCGGTGGGAGTGCCATTGCAGCCGTAGGACCGGTGTTGAGGGCGAAAGATAGTGAAATGTCTGTTGCACTGGGTACTATTTTTATTTTGAATGCGATTGCACTTTTTATCTTCCCGATGATTGGTCATGCTTTGAGTATGGATCAGCAACAGTTCGGAACTTGGGCGGCAATTGCTATTCACGATACAAGTTCGGTTGTTGGTGCAGGCGCTGCTTATGGAGAGGAAGCCTTGAAAGTAGCTACTACTATCAAACTGACTCGCGCTCTCTGGATAATTCCTATGGCTTTTGCCACTTCATTTATCTTTAAAAGTAAAGGACAGAAGATCAGTATTCCCTGGTTTATCTTCTTCTTTGTGTTGGCAATGGTGGTAAATACTTATTTACTTGACGGAGTGCCGCAGTTGGGAGCTGCAATCAACGGAATTGCCCGTAAAACATTGACAATTACCATGTTCTTTATCGGCGCTTCTCTTTCTCTTGATGTGCTAAAAGCAGTCGGAATTAAGCCATTGTTACAGGGAGTTTTGCTTTGGGTAGTGATTAGCTTGAGCACGTTGGCATATATCTATTTTGTATAAGGAAAACACACAAATGATATATAGAAAAGTGGGAGAATATTCGTACCATACGATATTTTCCCACTTTATTTTGATGCAGTTCCTTCTTAAAAAGACGGAGGAGATCCGCTTATTCTTTTTTCTTCAATGCTTCAAAAATCAAGCCCTCCAGTTCTTCTGCAAGCTCCGGATTGTCGGCAATACATTGTTTTGCGGCATCGCGTCCCTGACCTAGCTTTGTATCATTGTAGCTATACCATGAACCGCTTTTCTTGATAATTCCCAGATCGGCGCCCAAGTCGATGATTTCTCCGGAGTGGGAGATACCTTCACCGAACATTATGTCGAATTCTGCTCTGCGGAAAGGAGGTGCCACCTTGTTCTTCACCACTTTCACTTTAGTCAGCTTTCCGAGTACCTCTTCGCCGTCTTTAATCGCTTGGCTACCGCGAATATCCAAACGAACGGAAGCATAGAACTTCAGTGCGTTACCACCGGTTGTTGTTTCTGGGTTACCGAACATAACACCGATTTTCTCGCGGAGCTGATTGATAAAGATGCAAGTAGTACGTGTCTTACTAACGGCTGCTGTCAGTTTACGTAATGCCTGCGACATCAAACGTGCCTGAAGACCTACTTTGTTGTCACCCATATCGCCTTCGATTTCAGCTTTAGGGGTCAATGCGGCTACGGAGTCGATAACAATGATATCGATAGCGGAGGAGCGGATCAGTTGTTCGGCGATTTCCAATGCCTGCTCTCCGTTATCCGGTTGGGAAATATACAAATCGTCAATGTTAACTCCCAGTTTGGCTGCATAGAAACGGTCGAAAGCGTGTTCGGCATCAATAAAAGCAGCGATACCACCGGCTTTTTGTGCCTCGGCAATGGCATGGATAGCCAATGTTGTTTTACCGGAAGATTCCGGGCCATAGATTTCGATGATTCTACCTCTGGGGTAACCTCCTACACCTAGTGCCACGTTCAAGGCGATAGAGCCTGTCGGGATCACTTCCACTTGTTCAACACTGTCGTCACCCATTTTCATGATAGAACCTTTACCGAAGCTCTTTTCTATCTTTTCCATGGCAGCCTGTAAGGCTTTTAGTTTTTCGCTTGATGCCATTTTATTATCTGTTTCAAAATTAAGTTCGTCTTTCTTTGCCATACCTTATAATTAATGGAATTATTGATTTAAAATCTGTGAGGCATGCTCTTTAGTCTTTACTTCTTTCGGAGTGATAATCCGTTCCACAATTCCTTCTTCGTTAATAAGGAAAGTGGTGCGGAAAGTACCCATATAAGCACGTCCGTACAGTTTCTTTTCTCCCCATACGCCGAATTCTTCCACTAACTTTTTGTCAGTGTCGGCTATCAGCGTAAAAGGAAGATTGTTCTTTTCGATAAACTTCTGGTGCGACTTTTCATTGTCCACGCTGACACCGATTACTTCGTAACCGGCTTTACGTAATTCTGAATAGTTGTCGCGCAGATTACATGCTTGTGCCGTACAACCGGATGTGCTGTCTTTCGGATAGAAATACAACACAATCTTTTTTCCCTTGTAAGCACTCAGACGGATTTCTTCACCTTTCTCATTGATGCCTAATACTTCCGGTGCTTTATCTCCTACGTTAATCATAACTTTCTTTTTAATATACGACTGATCTCCTACAACTCCAGATCTTTATCGAACACTTCGTGCCAAGGCAAACCTTGCTTGTTCAGTTGTTCCATGAACGGATCCGGATTAAATTCTTCTACATTGTTTACGCCCGGACGTTTCCATTCTCCTTTGAAGAACATCATGGCGCCAATCATGGCCGGAACTCCGGTAGTGTAGCTTACTCCTTGCATACCTGTTTCTTTATAGGCTTCCTGATGGCTGCAATTATTGTAAACATAATACGTACGTTCTTTTCCATCTTTCAGACCACGGATGCGACAACCGATAGAGGTTTCTCCTTCGTAGTTCTCGCCCAAATCCTGTGGATTAGGCAGAACGGCTTTCAAGAATTGCAGAGGTACGATCTTCACTCCGTTGTAATCTACTTCGTCAATACGAGCCATACCGATGTTCTGGATAACACGCAGGTGGGTCAGATATTCCTGTCCGAAGGTCATCCAGAAACGTGCGCGTTTAATTGTCGGGAAGTGTTTCACCAATGATTCCAGTTCTTCGTGATAAAGGAGATATGAATCGCGGGGACCGATATTCGGATAAGTCAGGTCTTTGTGGATTTCCAGCGGACCGGTAGTTACCCATTGGCCGTTTTCATAATAACGTCCGTTCTGGGTAATTTCGCGGATATTGATTTCCGGATTGAAGTTGGTTGCAAATGCTTTGTGGTGATTGCCGGCATTACAGTCTACGATGTCCAGATATTGGATTTCGTCGAAATAATGCTTGGCGGCGTAGGCGGTATAGATACCGCTCACTCCCGGATCGAATCCACAGCCGAGGATAGCTGTCAGACCAGCTTCTTTGAAACGTTCATGATAAGCCCATTGCCAACTGTATTCAAAATGAGCTTCATCTTTGGGTTCGTAGTTGGCAGTGTCCAGATAGTTAACTCCGGCTTTCAGACATGCTTCCATAATGGTCAAGTCCTGATAAGGGAGGGCAACGTTAATCACCATTTCAGGTTTGAAATTGTTGAATAAGGCTACCAACTCGTCCACATTATCTGCGTCTACTTTTGCTGTTTTTATATTAGGGTTACCTATTGCCTCGACGATTTTGTCGCATTTCTCTTTCGTACGGCTGGCAATCATGATTTCGTCAAACACTTCCGGATGCTGGGCCACTTTGTGCGCTGCTACCGTGGCCACACCGCCGGCACCGATAATTAAAACTTTTCCCATTTTTTGAATTCGGTATTATAATTAAATATGTATAGGATGCAAAGTTAATGACTTTTTCCAAGAAGTAAAGAAAAAGCCTGTTTTTTTGATTTTTATTTGAATTAGATAATTTGCTCACGCTCGGCAGACTCGAACAAGTTCGGTCTGTTCTCGCTTAATCGCAAATTTCGTCTCCTCTGATGCCCAACGCATTCATCAACGAGTAACCGAGAATCTCCTGACGGAATCCTCTCCCCGCCTGAGGTTCCATGGCCAGTAACGTGATGTCCTTGCCTTCGGTCCGGCCCAAAATCTCGCGTACTCGAAGACCGTATTTCTCCACGTCCGGCACGATGACCAGTCGTTTGATGCCTTTCTCGTCGGCCAATGCCTCGAGCGACTGCAAATAGAGGGCGTCTCCGTCCACCAAGTTCTCCACCTGTACGGAACTCAACTTGAATTCTCCCAAATGTCCGTCGCAGAACGCCTTGCCGTCAAGTTCGGCCTCGAAGTCCGAGGGGGTGAAGTTGTCTAAGGCTTTCCGTCCCTTGCCGTGGATAAACACGACCTGTATGTCGTTCTTTCCCTCTCCGACTCCCCCGTCCAAAGCCGCGCAAACCAGCCATTGCGCCAGGTCGGCCTTAGGAATCGGACGGTTCAGCATCCGCTCGAAATTCACGATTAAATTGAATGCCACGGCATCCACGTAATCCGCATCCACCAGTATGACATTCTCACTCCATTTCGTTTTTTCCATTTTATGTAGTACTGTTTTCCGTTCACAAAGATACAAAAAAACAAAAGCAGAGCAGTGCATGAAACGAGAATCTGTCGTCACCAACTGCGTCTTTTTGCTTTCAAAATGACAGCAAAAAGGTCATGCAGGCCAGTGGAAAAACCTTTTTCCAGCGTAGTTTCAGATGTTTTCGAGGCATCCTTAAATACAGTTTTTCACGTTTAAGGTTCGTTTTTTAATCTTTTTAAGCCGAAACGCGTTTCAATCTCAAGAGATTGATTTTCCGTTCGGCTGAAAAAACATTTTTTTTCTCCGCTTGTCGGCCGGAGAAGGTCTGCATCGGGAGGCGAAATGTACCTGAAAACGACGTAAGGACAAGCTTTTCCGGCTTGATTTTTTGCTATTTGAAGCCTTTCCGCCTGTCAAAGGCTGATGTCAAAATGTCATGTCTATCCCGATTTGTACTATCACGCCCGTCACTCTCCTGCGCAGAACCTCGCAACCCGATCTTCCGGATGTTGCCGGAAAGCTCCTTATGGATGACAGACTGTCTTCCCGCCGCCCCGCGAGAATCGCGTATTTCCGCAGGTTTCCGCACGGGGACGCAAATAACGGATTCTCATGAAGGCCGATTTGACTTTTTGACAAAGACGCTTGTCCCTTATATGAAAGCCCACCTGCCAAAGCCGTCAGTCCACGAAGCATTCGGCCTGCCATTTTTTCATGTTTTATGACATTTTGTCAGACCATTCCTTATGGCAAACATTTTGATACAGGATAAGTGTGGCTCGAAAACGCCACACTGAAATACAGAAAAATAAACAATTAAATATAGAAAGGAAACAACCATGACTTTTGACAAATTTACCATCAAGGCCCAAGAGGCCATTCAGGAAGCCGTCAACCTTGTACAAGCAAGGGGACAGCAAGCCATCGAACCGGAGCACTTGTTGGCCGGTATCCTCAAAGTGGGGGAAAACGTCACGAATTTCCTCTTTCAGAAACTGGGTGTCAACAGCAGGCAAATCGAACAGATACTGGAAAGCCAGATCGCTTCGCTGCCAAAGGTGCAGGGGGGCGAACCCTACCTGAGCCGCGAAAGCAACGAAGTGCTGACACGGGCACAGGATTACGCTTCCAAGGGCGGCGATGAGTTCGTCTCGCTCGAACCGATGCTTTTGGCTTTGCTGACCGTGAAAAGCACGGCCTCCAGAATCCTGAAAGACGCAGGCATCACTGAAAAGGAACTGGCATCTGCCGTCAACGAACTGCGTAAAGGAGAAAAAGTGACTTCCCAAAACAGTGAAGACACTTATCAGGCGCTCAACAAGTACGCCAAGAATCTCATCGAGGAAGCGCGGAGCGGAAAGCTCGACCCGGTCATCGGACGGGATGAAGAGATACGGCGCGTGCTGCAAATCCTGAGCCGACGTACGAAGAACAACCCGATATTAATCGGCGAACCGGGTACGGGTAAGACGGCCATCGTGGAAGGATTGGCCCATCGTATCCTGCGGGGCGACGTACCGGAGAACCTGAAAGACAAACAGCTCTACTCCCTCGACATGGGTGCGCTTATCGCCGGTGCCAAATATAAAGGAGAGTTTGAGGAACGTCTGAAATCCGTCATCAACGAAGTGACGAAAAGCGAAGGGCGCATCATCCTTTTCATCGACGAAATACACACGTTGGTGGGCGCGGGAAAAGGCGAGGGTGCCATGGATGCCGCCAACATCCTGAAGCCTGCCTTGGCACGGGGCGAGCTGAGAAGCATCGGTGCCACCACGTTGGACGAATACCAGAAGTACTTTGAAAAGGACAAGGCATTGGAGCGCCGTTTCCAGACGGTTATGGTCAACGAGCCGGACACGCTCAGCACCATTTCCATCCTGAGGGGGCTGAAGGAAAGATATGAGAACCACCACAAGGTGCGTATCCAAGACGATGCCATCATCGCCGCCGTGGAACTTTCCAACCGCTATATCACCGACCGTTTCCTCCCGGACAAGGCCATCGACCTGATGGACGAGGCGGCAGCCAAACTGCGCATGGAGCGTGACTCCGTACCGGAAGAACTGGACGAAATCGAACGCCGGTTGAAACAGTTGGAAATCGAGCGCGAGGCCATCAAACGGGAAAACGACCAACCCAAACTGGAACAACTGAGCAAGGAGATTGCCGAACTGAAAGAACAGGAAAGCAGCTACAAGGCCAAATGGGAGGCCGAGCGCGGACTGGTGAACAAAATCCAGCAGAACAAACAGCAAATCGAGCAGTTGAAGTTCGAGGCCGAACGGGCCGAACGCGAAGGCGACTATGGCAAGGTGGCCGAAATCCGCTACGGCAAGCTCAAGGCATTGGAGGACGAAATCAACCGGATACAAGACCAGTTGAAGGACACGCAGGGCGGAGACGCGATGATTAAAGAGGAAGTGACCTCGGAAGACATCGCCGATGTGGTAAGCCGTTGGACGGGCATCCCCGTGAGCAAGATGCTGCAAAGCGAGCGCGAGAAGTTGCTCCATCTGGAAGAGGAACTCCACAAACGGGTCATCGGGCAGGACGAGGCCATACAAGCCGTGAGCGATGCCGTGCGGCGCAGCCGTGCGGGACTGCAAGACCCGAAACGTCCCATCGGTTCGTTCATCTTCTTGGGAACGACCGGTGTAGGCAAGACCGAGCTGGCCAAGGCTTTGGCCGAATACCTCTTCGACGACGAGACGCTGATGACGCGTATCGACATGTCGGAATATCAGGAGAAATTCAGCGTAAGCCGGTTGATCGGTGCGCCTCCGGGATACGTAGGATACGATGAGGGCGGACAACTCACGGAGGCCGTACGCCGCAAACCTTACTCGGTAGTTCTGTTCGATGAAATAGAAAAGGCGCATCCGGACGTATTCAACATCCTCTTGCAAGTGCTCGACGACGGCCGTCTGACCGACAACAAGGGACGCGTGGTGAACTTCAAGAACACCATCATCATCATGACGAGCAACCTGGGGAGCGGTTACATCCAGAGCCAGTTCGAGAAACTGACGCCGCAGACCGGCACACAAGCCCGCGAAGCCCTCATCGAGGAGACGAAAAAAGAGGTGCTCGGCATGCTAAAGAAGACCATTCGTCCGGAGTTCCTGAACCGTATCGACGAGACCATCATGTTCTTGCCGCTCACGCAGGAGCAAATCAAACAGGTGGTGCGCCTGCAAATCAACGGTATCACCCAGATGCTGGAGGGCAACGGCGTGACCTTGCAACTGACCGATGCCGCCCTGGACTTCCTGGCCGATGCGGGTTATGATCCCGAGTTCGGTGCCCGTCCGGTCAAACGGGCCATCCAGCGTTACCTGCTGAACGACTTGTCGAAGACCATGCTGGCACAGCATATCGACCGGACGAAACCCATCATCGTGGATGCGGACGGAAACGGATTGGTATTCAGAAACTAAGCATAAACAAAGAGCGGGAATGTGAAACCACACATTCCCGCTCTTTTTGTTCGTATTTCATAATATCCTTACTTTCAAGTATCCATACGTCCATCTCTCCGCCAGTATGAACTTATAAAACAATCAAGAAATAATGCAATACCTAAAAACAGGTATTTACTCAATCCGCAAATTACTGATTTTTAACGATTGCAAAAGTCTCTGTCCAAGCCGTATCTTTGCATTCGCAAAACAAACCTCCTAAACTCATAAAAATTGAAAACGGTAATCAGATTGTTAAGCCTTACATTGGCATTTATTGCAGGAACAAACCACCTCTCAGGACAAGCCCGGAAACAGGCTATGGTCTCAGGCAAGGTGATCTCCACTTCGAACGAAATCATGGACTTTGCTACCGTACAAGTCAAAGGGACTTCTATCGGAACACGCCCCAACGAAAAAGGGATCTATCATCTGAAAGTCGATGCGGGAAAACATACATTGGTGTTTAAGGCTATGGGGTACGCCACGGTGGAACGTACCGTCACTCTCCAGGCCGGCGAACGCCAGAAGTTGAATGTCAAAATGCACCAGAAAGATATGGAACTGGCCGAAGTGAAAGTGGAAGCCAGCCACGTAGGCCGCATCAACAAATCGGCATTCAACGCAGTGGCCGTAGACTTGAAAGGCATGGCCGGACTGAATAAGAACCTGGCCGAAGTGCTGACCACCGTTCCGGGCGTCAAGCTACGCGAGACGGGCGGAATGGGTTCGGACATGCAACTCATGCTCGACGGTTTTACGGGTAAACACGTCAAGATCTTTATCGACGGCGTACCGCAGGAAGGAGCCGGAACAGCCCTCAATCTGAACAACCTGCCGGTGAACTTCGCCGAACGCATCGAGGTCTACCGCGGAGTGGTTCCCGTCGGTTTCGGTACCGATGCCTTGGGCGGGGTCATCAATATCGTCACCAACCAAAGGAAACTCGGTTGGTTTGCCGATGCCTCTTATTCTTACGGCTCGTTCAACACCCACAAATCTTTCGTCAACTTCGGACAGTCGTTCAAGAACGGTCTGCTGTATGAAATCAACGCCTTCCAGAATTTCTCGGACAACAACTATTACATTGACTACTACGTTACGGAATTCAGCGACGACGGTATTTCGGAGAACACTGACAAGACAAAGATTTACCACATGAAACGTTTCAACGACCGTTTCCACAACGAAGCCGTGAGCGGCAAAATCGGGGTGGCCGACAAGAAATGGGCCGACCGCCTGATGCTGGGCTTTACCTACACCCACTTTTATAAGGAGATACAAAACGGAGTGTTGCAGAAAGTCGTATTCGGAGAAAAACACCGTCATGGCTTCTCGTTCATTCCCTCTTTGGAATACCGCAAACGCAACTTGTGGGTCGAGGGACTCGATGTCATGGCTAATGTCAACTACAACCACAACATCACCCATAACATAGATACGGCATCTTACAAATACAACTGGTTGGGACAACGGAAATATACCGGCGTACCCGGGGAGCAATCCAACCAGAACAACGAGGCCAAGAACAAGAACTGGAACGGTACGCTCACGGCCAACTATCGCATCGGCCACGCCCATCTGATCACGCTCAACCATGTGCTGAGCACCTTTGAACGTACCACCCGTTCGTACGTCGCAGGAAGTTCGCGTCTCTCGGACTTCAGCATCCCCAAGCGTTCCCGCAAGAACGTCACCGGACTGTCTTACCGCTTCATGCCTACAGAGAAATGGAACGCCACAGTGTTCGGCAAGTATTACAACCAATACAACGAAGGCCCCGTATCCCAAAGCGACGACGGTATCGGCAATTACATACAGATGTCGCAAAAAACGAGTGCTTTCGGCTATGGAGCAGCGGGAACTTACTTCATCCTGAAAAACCTGCAGGCCAAACTGTCATACGAGAAAGCTTACCGCCTGCCCTCGACAGACGAACTTTTCGGCGACGAAGACCTGGAAGCCGGACGGGCGAATCTGCGTCCCGAAAAAAGCGACAATGTCAACTTCAATCTCGGATACACCCCACGATTCGGTAAGCACGGACTGTACATGGAAGGAAGCCTCATCTACCGCGACACGAAGGATTACATTCGTCGCGGATTGGACAACGTGGGCGGTATGGACTTCGGATTCTACGAGAACCACGGACGGGTCAAAACCAAAGGATACAACGTCTCCTTGCGTTACAGCTATGCGAACTGGTTCAGCCTGGGCGGAACATTCAACAGCATGGATGCCATCGACCGTGAGAAACGACTGGCCGAAGGCACACAACAGGCTTCGCTGACCTACGGACAGCGCATCCCCAACCAGCCCTACCGCTACGCCAACTTCGACGCATCATTCTATTGGCATGACTTGTTCGGCAAAGGTAACATGCTCTCGCTCACTTACGACAGCTACTACCAGCACGAGTTCCCCCTGTACTGGGAAGACTTCGGAGACCCGGACACCAAAGCACGCGTCCCCGAACAGTTCTCCCACAACCTCACGCTGAATTACAGTGTGGCCAAGGGACGTTACAACTTTTCGCTCGAATGCCGTAACCTGACGGACGAAAAGCTTTACGACAATTACAGTCTGCAAAAGGCCGGACGGGCTTTCTATGGAAAGGTAAGGGTTTACTTCGGGAAATAAACAGCATCATTCACTCAATAAATAATTAAAAACATGGAAAAAAGATTCTTTACTTGGGCGCTTGCTGCCGCCCTCTGCGCCGGCGGCGCATTGACTTCATGCAGCGATGACGACACGACTCCCGGCGGAGGTAACGGTAATGACGGCACCACAACTCCGGGTACAAGCAAATACGTCATTGCAGCCAAGGCCGACGAAGGTACTTATCTCGTCACCAGCGAATCACTCGACGAAGGTACTGTAAGCGTATTAGGCAATGGTACGGAAGCTATCGGTGCATCCTACTGGGTATTTTACGGACAGGACTATCTTTTCGGACTGCAATACAATGACGGAAATGCGGGCACCGGAGCCTCTTATGTCCTGAACGCCACAACCGGAAAAGTAAAAGAAGCACGTGAATATACGTTCAACCGTGTAACGACATACGGCACATGGGGCGACAACGTCATTACCTCTTCCACCAATGACGGCTCGCAGGAAAAAGATGCCCAAGGTAATTATGCCAAATATTTGCAGTTCAACTACCTGAATGTCCATTCCGGCAACACGACAACCGGTAAGCGTATTGCAGAGAACTTCCTCGGCAACGGCGAGATTGTCAGCTTTGCCGGTTTCGTGGAAGCCAACGGCAAACTTTATACATCCGTAGTTCCGATGGGCATGAGCCACTATGGTGTGAACACCTTCCCTGAAAAGGTCACGGACCAGGCACTCATAGCAACCCAAGACGGTGGACAAGGCTCTGGAAGTTACACAGCCGGACAAATCCCTTCTACCCAATATCCAGACAAGGCTTTCATAGCTATTTACAGCGGAGACAGCTTCAACGATACTCCTATTATAGTAGAAACCGATTCGATCGGCTTTGCTTGCGGACGCAACCGTTCGCAATATTACCAGACTATCTGGGCTGCCGACAACGGTGACCTCTATGTATTCTCTCCGGGCTACGGACGTACTGCCACCTCTTCTGCCGACCTGAAGAAAGTCACAGGCCAACTGCCTTCGGGCGTTGTCCGCATCAAGGCCGGCCAGACCACTTTCGACCCGGATTATTATTATAACCTTGAGGAGCAAGGCACCGGACATCCGATGTTCCGTTGCTGGCATATCACGGCCGACTATTTCTTACTTCAGATGTACAGCGAAGGAACGATGAGCGGCAAGAATGCACCGACCAAAGAATTGGCCGTATTCAAGGGCGAAAGCGGCACGCTGACCCAAGTAACCGAGGGATTGCCGGCCCAAGACAAGATTTCTTCTTTCGGTATTCCGTTCAGCGACAATGGCGTGGCTTACATTCCGGTCACGACTACAGACGGCGATGCTCCGGCACTCTACAAGATAGACCCGGCTACGGCTAAAGCTACCAAAGGGTTGACCATCATTACCAACAACAGCGTGTCGGCCATCGGCAAACTGTCTGCTACGAACTAATTTTGGGATATGAGAAAAGCATTCGCCAAGATTCATCTTTGGTTTTCCATTCCATTCGGCATCATTATCAGCGTCGTCTGCCTTTCGGGGGCGGCGCTGGTATTTGAGCAGGATATCACCCGTGCCCTGAATCCCGGTTTTTATCGGGTCGAAGTAGAGGATGGAGCAAAGCCGCTCACGCCTTCCGAACTGGTCACGAAGCTCCGCACGCAACTCCCGGACTCATTGCGGATTTCCGGCCTGCAAATGTCGGGCGACCCGGAAGAAGCCTGGATGGTCAGCTTTGAGCACTTAAACCGCAAAACGCTAAGCGTAAACCCTTACACCGGCGAGATAAACGGATGGAACAAAAGCTATCCTTTCTTTCAGACCATGCGCAAACTTCATCGCTGGCTGATGGATGTTCCGCCTCGGAAAGGAGACAAGACCGTGGGTAAAACTATTGTCGGTGTCACTACGCTGGTCTTCGTTGCGATACTCATCAGTGGTGTGGTGATTTGGATACCGCGGACCAAAAAGGCTTTGAAAAACCGCCTTCAGGTATCCTGTAACAAAGGATGGCGGCGTTTCTGTTACGACAGTCACGTATCGCTCGGTTTCTACACCACGCTATTCCTACTCGTCATGGCGCTGACCGGACTTACCTGGTCGTTCACTTGGTACCGCACTGCCGCCTATTCTCTTTTCGGTGGCACCGCGCCAAAAGTGGAAAATACGCCTCGACCGGAATATCGGCAAAAGGGACGGAAAGATGCCGCAAAACAGCCCCGTCCGAACGGACAGCGGCATGCCGGCGGAGAAAAAGGCCGGAAAGGGACCACTTTCAATTATGCCGTATGGGACAAAGCCGCAGACGCAGTCCGCCAGATCTATCCGACCTACAAGTCGGTCAAGCTGGGTACGGAAGGCATAGAAGTGGCTCCCAACCCGAAGACCGACCGCCGTCAAACGGATAAAATACAATTCGACCCGCAAACCGGTCGCCTCGGCTCCATAACCTATTATAAGGATGCCCCGGCCTCACAAACGCTGAAAGGTTGGTTTTATGCCTTCCACACCGGCTCCTGGGGCGGCATGTGGACCAAGGTACTTTATTTCCTGGCTGCTTTCATCGGAGGGATTCTCCCGCTCAGCGGCTATTACCTGTGGTACAAACGAAAGTTCTCGTCTCGACGGAAACGTTAACGTCTTCATTCTACGTAATACATACGTCCCCGGGAAATCCAAAACGGAAATTCCCGGGGACGTATCTTATATCCTATAGCCCGACCCACTCTTCCGAAAAGATAGGCGGACTGGTCCATGTAGGGTCGCGGAACCACCGACGAGGATAGATTTTCATACCGTTGCCGTCTACGGCCAAATATGCGCCCCAAAAGCTGAACGTGGAATTGGAAATGATATGCCCGCGGCACAACGTCATCAAATATAAATCCACATAGTCGGGCATCAGTTCCGTATGTTCCACATATACGGCATCCTCCATCCAAAGATTCTCCCTCACCCATTCCATATCGTCGGAAAAGAAAAAGAAACGCGCATCGGGCCGCTTCTTTCTGACATAAGCAATGGCTTGCTGGAAATAGTCCACTCCGCATAAACCGAAAATCGAGTTGGAAGGATGCAGATAATCTCCGCGCCTCACGTGTACCGATACCGGATAATCCACGGCTCTTATCATCTGTACGAAACCGCTCTGCAGTTCCGCCAAAAACTGACGGAAAAAGAAGTAACGACGAGCATTCGGTATAAAACGCCGGTGCTGACTGTAATCGTCTATCAACACGGCTTCCGGCTTCTCGTCATCATACAATCTTTTCAAAACTCCCACGGCACGACAGATTTTGAGTCCCCAAACCACCAGTTTTATCCCCCACGAACAAGAAGGCAATTCCAGTTCAAAACAATCGGAAAGCCTCAAACCATTGTGCTGTTTCAGCCTACGGCGGTCATAAAACAGATAAACCTTATCGTTTCCGGACTCCATCAAATCCCGGAAACGACAATATTCGAACATCTGGTTCCCCAGTCCTCCTTTCAGACAAACGATTTTCATGCCGTCCGCGTACAATTCTAAAGACGTACTTTCTTTTTCACCTTTTTCGACTCGTTTTGCAAACGGTCGAGTGCCGTCACCACATACGTATATTTCCGGCTCCCGTCCTCATACGGCAGTTTATAGAAAGTGTTCGGCGTAATCGCCACGATATTCTCGGCGTATTCCAAATCTATAGGCTCGCCCTCGGCAAAGCGATAAACCACATATTGACGCGCACGGTTCATCTCGCTCGTTCCGCGCGGCTCACGCCAAAACAGCATATAGCCGTCTTCCGTCCATAAAGTGGTCAGTTTGCGTACTTTCTTCGGACGCTTGTGGTCTATCCACGGCATCTCGGGCTGCAAGGCCGGATAACGATGGTAATAGTTGCGCAACATCGTGCCATAATTTCCTTTGTTGTCCACCACTGCCTTGGCATACCATTGGCAACTGCCCTCGATGTTAGGCAACGAACGTTGCAAAGCCATCTTGCGCTCCATCTGGTGTTTGTTCGGGTCCACGGGGTCGGCTTTGGCCACCGTACGGTCCACGTCCTGCCCGATGTAGAGAGGCCGGTGTCCGGCATGCTCGCTCCACCAGCGTATCAGCGTATCGTAGTCGGCCGCGGAATGCCCGATTTCCCAATACACCTGAGGGATGTTATAATCCACCCAACCTTCTTTCACCCATTTCAACACATCGGCATAGAGATCGTCATAGTTCTGCAATCCGCGCGTATTGCTTCCCCTCTTCGGGTCGCTCTTCAAGTTACGATAGATACCGAAAGGAGACACGCCGAACTTCACCCAAGGCTTGACGGCATGGATGCAGTCGTGCAACTGACGGATGAAAAGGTTCACATTCTCCCGTCGCCAGTCATCGCGGTTCATTCCGTTCCCATAACGTGCATACGTCTGGTCGTCCGGAATGCGCAAACCGCTTTCGGGATAAGGATAAAAGTAATCGTCGATATGAATGCCATCCACGTCATAACGCAACAGTATGTCCGTCACGACGTTGCAGATATAGTCCCGGTTCTCGGGCATCCCCGGATCCATAATCAGTTGTTCGCCATACCAGAAATACCGCTCAGGATGCTTTCTGTAATCATGTGTGGCAGCCAGCTCCTTCGTACCTTTCGTTTTGGCCCGGTAGGGATTGATCCAGGCATGCAGTTCCATGCCCCGTGCATGACATTGGGCTATCATCCACTGCAACGGATCCCAGTAGGGAGAAGGCGGCGTGCCCTGCTGTCCGGTCAGATAACGGCTCCACGGCTCGAAGCTGCTGGCATAAAGCGCGTCGAACTCGGGACGTACCTGAAACAGGATGGCATTGATACCGCACTTTTGCAGTTCATTCAACTGGTACGTCAGCGTACGCTGCATCTCTGCCGTACCCAACCCCATAAACTGATAGTTCACACACTGTATCCATGCGCCGCGAAACTCCCGTTTGGGCGACAACTGGGCCTGGAGCGCAAAGCTGCAAAGCCACATCATCAAAAGCAAAAGTGATTTTTTATTCATCATACACGTTATTTCCGTGCAAAAATACAATAAAAATCCATCATGCGTTTGCCAAACATTGACTAACTTTGCAAACATAAGGACAATTAACGAAAACAACTGATGAACGACTACATACATATCAAGGGGGCAAGGGTGAACAACCTGAAGAATATCGACCTGGACATTCCACGCAACAAACTGATTGTCATCACCGGCCTGTCCGGTTCGGGCAAGTCTTCGCTGGCGTTCGACACGCTCTACGCCGAAGGACAGCGACGCTACGTGGAAAGCCTGTCGGCTTACGCCCGGCAATTTCTCGGACGAATGAGCAAACCGGAATGCGACTACATCAAAGGCATCCCGCCCGCCATCGCCATCGAGCAGAAGGTAAGCAGCCGTAATCCCCGTTCCACCGTAGGAACTTCCACCGAGATTTACGAATACCTGCGCCTGTTGTATGCCCGTATCGGGCGCACTTTCTCCCCCGTGAGCGGACAGGAGGTGAAAAAAAACACCACGGAAGACGTAGTGCAGTGCATGCTCTCCTATTCCAAAGGCACGCGCTTCACCGTACTCGCCCCGTTGCAGGTGCGTGAAGGGCGCACCCTTCAAGAGCAACTGGACAGCGACTTCAAGCAGGGTTTCTCGCGCATCGAAGTAGACGGCGAGGTCGTGCGCATAGAGGACTTCATGCTGGAACTGGCCTCGGATCCGTCGAAAGGCGAAGACCGCACCATCCATCTGCTCATCGACCGCATGAGTTGCGACGACAGCAAAGATGCCATCTCCCGACTGACCGACTCGGCCGAAACCGCTTTTTATGAGGGGAACGGGCAATGTATGTTGCGCATCGTTCCATCGGGCATCCTGCACACTTTCTCCACACGCTTCGAGGCGGACGGTATCACGTTTGAAGAACCGTCGGACAATTTATTCGCTTTCAACTCGCCGGTCGGTGCCTGCCCCGTATGCGAAGGGTTCGGCCGCGTCATCGGCATCGACGAAAAGCTGGTCATCCCCAACTCGGCCCTGAGCGTGTACGACGGAGCCGTGGTCTGCTGGCGCGGAGAAAAGATGGGCGAATGGAAAACGGAGTTCTGCCGCCGGGCACAGAAGGCCGACTTCCCCATCTTCGAGCCTTATTACAAGTTGACACGGGAACAAAAGGATTATTTATGGCACGGAAAGACCGGTGCTTCATCGCCCGAAGAGGAAATCTGCATCGACAACTTCTTCAAGATGTTGGAGAAAGACCAATACAAGATACAGAACCGCGTCATGTTGGCACGCTACCGGGGCAAAACGATCTGCCCCCAATGCCACGGCACGCGCCTGCGCCCCGAAGCCGGATATGTGAAAGTGGGCGGACGGGCCATTTCGGATTTGGTAGACCTGCCCGTCACCGAACTGAAGAAATTCTTCGACACGCTGACACTCACCGCCCACGAGGCGGAAGTGGGCAAACGCCTGCTCACCGAAATCAACAACCGCATCCGTTTCCTGCTCGACGTAGGACTGGGATACCTCACCTTGAACCGCCTGAGCAACACGCTTTCGGGCGGCGAAAGCCAACGCATCAACCTGGCCACGTCATTGGGCAGCAGCCTGGTGGGGTCGCTCTACATCCTGGACGAACCGAGCATCGGACTGCACAGCCGTGATACGGACAAACTCATCCGCGTGCTCCGGCAATTACAGCAATTAGGCAACACGGTCATCGTGGTGGAACACGACGAGGAAATCATCCGTGCGGCAGACTATATCATCGACATCGGGCCGCAAGCCGGACGCTTGGGCGGCGAGGTGGTATTCCAAGGCGACCTGCAACAGATGCTGGCCGAGAAACCGCAGGACACGCGAAGCTACACCGTGAAATACCTGACGGGACAGGAAACCATCGCCTTGCCGGACAGCGTACGCCCGTGGACAAACTATATCGAAGTGAAAGGCGCACGGGCCAACAACCTGCGCGGAATCGACGTACGCTTCCCGCTCAACGTCATGACGGTGGTCACGGGAGTCAGTGGGTCGGGTAAGTCCACCCTCGTGCGCGACATATTCTATCGCGCCATGAAACGGCAATTCGACGAAGTGGCCGACCGTCCGGGCGAGTTCCTCGGACTGGAAGGCGACCTGCAAATGGTGAAAAACATAGAGTTCGTGGACCAGAATCCCATCGGCAAGTCTTCGCGCAGCAACCCCGTCACCTACATCAAGGCCTACGACGAGATACGCAAACTGTTCGCCGCACAACCGCTGTCCCAACAAATGGGCTTCACGCCCGGCTTCTTCTCTTTCAACACCG
>ENA-OPSF01000303-OPSF01000303.1-human-gut-metagenome-genome-assembly--contig:-NODE-303-length-45061-cov-3.853664_pt1 | contig 45061 bp, 59 predicted proteins | sample MGYA00241452_ERZ501896 | MGnify/ENA primary metagenome ERZ501896 (study PRJEB25962, sample SAMEA2042111) | human gut metagenome | biome: human gut; feature: human-associated habitat; material: faeces... | reverse complement strand
GCATAGATATCTTCGATGGTATAATGGTCATCTTTTAATAATGGCATGTGATCACATCCTTTCGTAGAGTATAGTTATTTTTAATGATTTTTCTTATTGTTGTATACAGAAATATCGGATATAATACAGAAAAGGAGGTAGTGCTATGAAAAAACAATTTCTTAAAATTATAGATTTTTTGATCTTTATTTTTTCTTTTTTACTTCTTTTAAGTACTTACTTTAAATTACTATCGATTACTTTTTCTAATAATGAAGATAATTTTATTGTGTTGCTTTGGATAGTGGGCATTTGTCTTGCAAGTAAATTTACTCGTCCTCTATATCAGGAGATTCTTGCACTTCGGTTGCCAGTGGAACGTTGGCTGCAGATGCATCATCTAAAATGATTGGTTCAACTTCCAGAGTAGTACAACCAGTAAGTAACGCATCAACAGGATTTTTTAAAGATTCTGGATTTATTCCGGAATCTTTAATTTTTTGCAAAAGATCAGCTTTCTTTTCAAGCACCTCTAATTCAGCTTTTTCAGCTTCTGCATGTTTGATACGGTAATCATCTTTAGCCGAAAAAATGCTTTTTACAATATCAATTGCTCCAGGTACTTTAAATGAGAGAGCGCTGCCGCCGCCTAAGAATACAAGTATAGCAAAAATGAATTGCCAGTTATCTACTAAAAGGTTTTTTACATTAACAAGAGAGAATACAATATCTCCAGGAGAATTTAAAGATACTTGAGTCGATATGCATTCCTCTGAAGCAATAGAAGTCAATAATTCGGTAGTTCCGTATAGAACGTTATTGATTGAGCGTGGACCGATAGGTGTTTGCTTTCGAACATTAAGAACGAAAGACATATCATTGCCAAACATATAATAATTATACAAAGCATTGAGTATTTGCTTTGAGTAAGAATCTAAATTTGAAATACCATGATAATTAGAGATTGCTCTACATAACGAATAGTTTAGTTCTTCATTTTTCACTGTTCGAAGCAGAGTTATGTGTCTGCGCTTCTTATAAGGGCAGGAAACATCGTTTATATCAACATCGTGATTATCAATACGATATATAACGTTCTGCTCAAGTTCTAGAGTTTTTGAATCATCTTCATAGTATTCACCAGCAAGTGCAAAAGTAATATAGCTACTTTTAGCACTTGGGATTACGAGAATATCATTAGTCTTGATTTCGTAAATAAAAGAATGACATTTATTAATAACGGTTGAAGGGCGATGAATTTCTTTAAATGTCATTAGTATATCATCTTTTAATGAATCTTTATTTGATTCCGAAAAATCTGTTTCTTGCGAAATGTTATTCCAAGCCAAGGCAACAAAACGCTTTGAAAGAAATTCATTATAAAAATAGCCTTTTTTGGTGCGAATCATCCAAAAATGTGTGGTGGGTGGAATGATCGGAACGCTAAAATTTTCAATTGCGTCAAGCAACGCCAATTGATCTGTATAGGTCATACTTTATCTCTCCTTGCAACTTATTTATGATTTCCCCGGTGTTTGATAGGCACCGGGGATTTTTAATTTTATTGTGCTAAATCCAATTCGAACGGCGCAAAGTCTATATCGTAATTATCGCTGCTACCTTCCATGTGTAATTTGAATTGAGCCGGATCTAATTTTCCAAAACAAATCACGCCGGATGTTGATGCTCCAGGTAAAATGTCTGACGAAAGTTCTTCGTATTGTTCATAGGCGTTTCCATATGTCTGATCATATTGCTGATCATTCTGGATTGCAATGGCTGAAGAACTCCATAAACTAAATTTGTCAGAACTATTGTTTGTTGCAGTAACATAAACTCTAGTTTCTTCTTCTGCGAATTCAACCTTTGTTACGGAAACAGAAATTCCATTTTGTTCAGATACTTTGTCAGTAAACTCCCATGTTTTGTTAGCTTTACCAAATGATTCGGTATAAGAAGTTTTTTCGATAGAGTTAGCTTCGAGATAAGCCCAGCTGGAATCAACCCCCATAACAGTTTGCCCATCGTATGATCCGTCAATCTTGGCATCGACACTAATATAATCATCTTCATTTATCTTGTCTTTTACCAATTTTTTTGGTACTTCAAGCAATACGCTATTATTATAATCAAGATCTATATATACCTGATAACCATATTTTTCATCGTCTTTGTCAATAGAAGAAACGAGTCCGTAGAATTTAATATATTTTCCTTTGTAATCATCGGGGTTACTTGCTACGGCTTCAATATCATCGACATATTCTTTTTTCTCGCTTTCAGTTGTTTCTTTTTTGTTACCGGACTCTGAGTTACCAGAATCATTAGAGTTTCCTGAACCAAATAAGATGCCAATTCCGATAAACAATACTACAACAACAATTATTGCTATGAGACAACCGTGTTTTTTCTTTTTAGGTTGAGGACTCTGTTTGTTGTCTTGATAAGAAAATGTGTTGTCGTTAGATGGTGACGATACTTTTTCTTCATTAGGAAGTTCAGTACCGCAATTACCACAGAATTTTTGACCGTCTGGGTTTGGAGTGTTACATTTTGGACAATTCATAACTCATTCCTCTTTTCTTTAGTTTTTGCATATTCAATCAGATATCTCCGCCATATAAATACTTTCGTATCAAGAGGGCAGTGTATTTATGGTTAGAGATACTGGATGAATTACATATATCTCTTTACAACTTCTATTAAACGGTTTTTGTATTTGTACAAATCGTTTAAAGAGTCGATATAAATACGCTCGAATTTTTTATTAGCATCCGGGATGAGAAGCTGTTTATTTCTTGCATCAAGATTGAGGCGACAAATCGGTTTTCTATTATTGTCTTTATACAGAATTCCAAAATAACTTTCGGTATCACGGTGAACTATATCTTCAACGGGTACGATACCAGCAAGAAGTCCGCGAATAATGTAGAAACTTTCAATTTCATCTTCCGTTGTAACAATCTTGGATGCGGGTTCTTTGATCTCGGGTTCTGATTCTTCATCTTTATCATAATCGTCAGCTAATGCAGAAGAAATTTTACTATTTACTATTTCATTTACAAAAGAAGAGAAAGCTCGTTTTACCACAGGCGTAAATTTTTCAATTATTCTCTGATTCTTTTGACCATCGTATATATCCGCTAAAATAAATCGAACAAAGTCTTCTGTCGGAGATTCAAACTGTTTTGTTAAGATGTTTTTTATTTGACTGCTATATTTAAGCTCTTCGGCAGTACTAAATATTTTGTCCTTATCAAAATTATCTTTACAAAATTTTTTTAATTCATTGATGGAAGAATCTTTTAAATTTGCCATGTCTATTTCTAGAAATGGCACAAGATCCATTTTGTTTGATTCTTCTAAATCTGTATAAAAACGATATATTATGCCATTTGTAAGAATGCCAAATTTAGCAGGAGATGTCCCGAAATATCTAAAAAGTTGAGACGAATGTTTGTCGAGTTGCTCTGAGCAACTTTTGCATTCGACTAAAATATTCGGCTGTCCATTTTCAAGGATTGCATAATCAACCTTTTCGCCTTTTTTAATTCCTACATCAGCAATATACTCTGGGCAAAATTCATTTGGATTGAAAACATCATACCCAAGAAGTTGAAATAAAGGCACTACAAGAGACATTTTTGTGGATTCTTCTGTAGTGATGGTGTCTTTTAAAGACAGTATCCTTTCTGAAAATTGTTTAATTACATCATTGAACTCCATACATTTTCCTCTCTTTCATATTTTATAAATCATCACCATATAGATAGTGGTGTTCAGCTCTTTGGAACATATCACAATGTTCCTGAATAAATTCAACACGTTTCTGATCACGAGCAATCCGCTTCTTTAATCGTCTTCGTTCTGCTTGCAGTTGCTTGATGCGATCAAGATAGATTTGAGCCGGTTCTGGATCTTTGTGTGGATGATGAGCATAGTATTCAATTTCTTGTACATTACCTTTTAAAAAGTCATCTTTTGTTATATGACTCATGGCATGCTCATATGCCTTAAGCTGAGATTCATAATTCAATCCGGCATTGATCAGTATCGTGTAGCTTCCGTCTTCGTTCGGAACAACCATTTCATTTCCTTTTTTACTAGGAAAGTCCATAAGAACGACATTAACATCCGGTGTCGTCAATATCACCACGTTCCTTTCGTTTAAGCGCGAGAGCCATGCTATGCAGAGCTTTTAAGTCGTCCGGATCCATATCTTTCTGGACATCGAACAGCGCTTTCAGTTCTTTGTTTTCAAATATCTCTTGTGCTACCTGCGCAGTTTCATCATTTAAATAATACTTTTCTGTATCTGATTCATTTCCTGTCATTAAATAGTCGACAGATACATTGAAGTAATCAGCAATTTTCTTTATTTTCGTAGCATTAGGTGTACTGTTTCCTAATTTACTGATATACCCCTTTCCGAATCCAAGAGTTTCTTCGAGCTTGTTCATTGATATTCCATAGTCTTTGCACAAGCTTTTAATACGTTCTTTCATATTTTTGGGCCCTTTCTGAAAAAATCGCAAAAACTTCTTGACATTCTGAATATATCGCGTATAATAAAATTACAAGTTCTGAAAAAATCGCAAAAATAATCAGAATGGCAAATATGCTATTTATTTGTTTGTGGTAATTCAAATTATAGGATATTTTCAGAAGTTAGTCAATAATATTTAGTGATTTTTTCAGAACTTATATTGAAAAAGGAGGTGTAAATTTGATTTACGAAAATATTTGTAAACTTGCAAAAGAACGTGGGATTTCGATTAACAAGTTAGAGGAAAAAGCAAATGTATCGACGGGCAGTATTTGCAAATGGGGAAATAGTGTGAGTCCAACAGTTAAAAACATTAAGAAAGTAGCCGATATTCTGAAATGTACTGTGGATGAATTAATTTCAGCAACAGATGAAACAGGTTCAGAAGAAGGGAGGGAGAAAGTTGAAAGCATCAGATAATCATAGAGGTCCAAAAGGAATGCCGGGTGCTATGGGCGTTGAGTATGGACAACTTGAAAAAACTATTTCTTTTGCTATGGGGCATTTTATGGCAAAAAGGGAAGACATTTTGCTTGGTGGAAGACCAGAGCCACCAGAAGTAACAGGTTACAAAGTATATATCTATTACAACGGTGGCGGGGCAGAATTTTGGGTTCGTCAAGAAAATGAAAAATGGCAGAATTGGTCTTATATGGAACAATGAAAAATACTGGCCAATTCGTTAAGAGGTTGCTTGTAAGAATCACCTGCGAGGATATGCCAGATACATAAATACATAGGGAATGAGACAGAATCTTGCGCTGGCAATCTACATAAAAGAGGAACCGTCTCCCATAATTGAGGATATTTGCTGAAGACAGGAAGTAGTAATTTAGCAATTTGCAAATTGAAATTTCTATTATAGCAATTCGCAATAGCATCTTTCCAGATAGCAGAAGAAGGATCGGAAAGTTCCGAAGGATTTTTCAAGTCTTCTACGGAATTGATTCGATTGGTGCGATAGGAGATGAGGGATGGTGCATATTCAGGATGTGCAAGAAGTCCGCTTTGCCCCCATATTATTGCTAATTTCTCAAGAAAAAATAATGAAGCAAGTTCGCAGACACTTTCTTCGAACCAACGCATACTTGGTGGAATAGGATTTCCTATCAGAAGGTGGCAAAACTCATGAGAAAACTGAAACACTATTTGAGACCAAGAGGTATCCATGCAACAAATATGAATCTCATCATATGTAGTGGAGGTTTCCGGATAATTAAAACGAAGATTGTTTACAAGCTGGAAAGCAGGGGCGCTCTTTTTAAAATAATTTTCCATTAATTTCATTGTTTCCTCGACAATGATAAAAACATTGGAGGTATTTGGAACGTAGGCTTTTTCCGTATAAGTAAATCTTGGGCGGATGATGGTTGCATCGCTATTCATGTACATTTCTCCTTTCATCATTTGATAGGAAAATTATACCAAAGAACCGCAACAAGTACAAACCATTCCACATAACCTATAAAGAGGTGATGCAGTTTGAAACATATTAACATCGTGATCATCGATGGAGTAGAAAGAGACATGGCTACATTATCTGCAGAGGAGCGAGCAAAGATCGTGAATGAGTTGAATCGTGTAGCTGTTGGATATCTGGGATACCAGAAAGAGAAAACCGCTTAGGCGGTAGGGGAGGTGGACAAGCATGAAAAGAAGAGGACCAAGAACAAAATGGCAGAGAATCATCAGAGAAACGGTGTTAGAGATCCTGATCGGCGCCGCAATCGGACTTGCATTTGATGCAATGTTATTTATCTGGTTGCTCGTAAGATGAAGGAGAGTGCATATGCGGGAAAGACCAATCCATAACGGTCATGGAGGAGTACCAGGAATCAGAAGACTACAGATCCTGTGGATGCCCGGAATGGAGATGGGGATAGTGATACAAGTGAATAAAAAATAAGGCACATCATTATGCGGATGATGTACCTCAAGACTTCTTCGCCTACCGAAAATATAAGTCAAAATTATAATACCATCGGCGGGCGAAAAAGTCAAGAAATTTCCGCCCGCTTTTATCACTTGTTAAGAATATTAAAGATAGGACATACAGGTGGATGGTAAAGAGATACAAGAGGATTATATACACATTCAAAAATTCCATAGAGGTATATGAATATCTGGATGGTAAGTATGGAGCACCTGGAAAGAAAAGAGGAAAGAAGAGGAAGTTAACGGAAGAAGCGATCCGTTACCGGAATCAATGGAACCGGGAAAGAAAAGTAAGGCATAAGTTAAAGACCTGGTTCAAGAAGAATGATTACATGGTCCTACTGACATATAAAAAGAATGAACGTCCACCGGATATGGATACAGCAAAGAAAGATCTGTCGAAGGCAATGCGCCGGGTAAGGGAGAAATACAAAAAAGCCGGACAAACTATGCGGTGGATGGCGAATATCGAAGTAGGGATCAAAGGAGCATGGCACGTACATATAGTCATAAACCGGATAGCGGATGCAGACGTATTCATAAAAGACGCTTGGGAGCACGGAGCCGTGACCTTTAAGCATTTGCACGAGGCGGGCGACTTCAAAGATCTGGCCGGATACATCACGAAAACGCCAGAGACGTGCGAACGCTATGGAGAACACTTAAGAGAGACAAGCTATCATGCGTCCCGCAATATGCCTCTGAAGGAACCGGAAGAAGAACGCTTTGTACAGTGGCGTGAGGTAAAAGACAGGAAAGGTTATTACCTGGATAAAGATACTTACTATGAAGGAACAAATAAATTCACCGGGTACAAATACCGGTATTACACCATGATCAAGTTGGATAGGAGGATTTAAAATGCTGATTTTAGACAGAGCAAGCGAAAACAAACTGGAAGAGCTGGTATTAGTATCTCGAAAACTCAATGGAGTATTGAGAGAAAACTACCCGGGAGTACATAAGATTGAACCGGATCGCGCCGCTCTGCTGTGGTGTGCAATCGATGATGAAATTGAAAAAAGACAGAAGCAGATCGACAAGATTCTTGCGACGGAGAGCGGAGCAGAACAGATTGTACTGCGGAGGGCCTGCAGAGAGCTGAAGAAAGAATATGATCAGTACAACCAGCTCATGGAAGAGGTCTATAATGAAGAACTACTTCCGGCCACTATTCCGGAACTGCTGATCAGCTCTGTACAGAGGGCAACACTGGAGATGCAGGAAATCAATAAGAATCTGCAGCATACGAAAGAGGCAATGAAACCATATGTTTAGAGTAGATATTTACATAGTCACAAAATGCAGTTCCAACAGTAAAACACTGGGAAAATATGGATTCGTATGCACCTGTGCTAAGAAGTCCGGAGAGATTGGAAAAATCCAAGATACCGGTCAGATAAAAGGCACACGACACGAAACAGAAGTAAAGGCGATCACAGAAGCATTGAGCCGCCTGAACCAGTCCTGTGAGGTCCATATTCACTGTGAGGATACGTTCGTGGTCAACATGATCGATTATCGTATCTACGAATGGGCTGGGAATGATTTCCGAAAAACCAATGGAAAGCCGATCGCCAACGCAGAAGGCTGGCAGAAGCTCTGGAAGAAGATGCAGGGGCATCTGATCCGAATGGAAAAGGGACGGCACAACTATAGTGATGAGATTAGAAAAATAATGGAGGATACATAGATGTTTGATAAATTTGGAGAATTTGACTCTGCTGAAGAGATTAACAGAGCGGCAGCAGCACAGTTAAAAGAGGGAGATCTGGACGCTATCAAGACAATAGCAGAAGAAAATGGCTTAGATTCGGAGGACGCAGAGGATTTTTGCACCGGTGCAATAGATTCTCTGACTACTCCATTGCTGGCAGCGATCGGGAAATTGGAAATGGAATCGAAAGATTTAGGACTCAAAAACATGATGGAAGACTGGAAAAACTTCATGATCCAGATGTGTGAAGAAGATGACCAGATGGCGCAAGCTGTACGTAAGAAAGGAAAAAGTCTTGAAAAATGTATGGCACAGATATTAAAAGTATCGTTTGAAACGAAAGCACAACTGGATGATAGAATCGTACGGGCAGCAGGCTTAAAACCACCTATCTATCTTGGAATTCCTGGAAAAGCACAGATTAGAAAAATTGCAGAAAAATATTATAAGGGTGAAGAAAAATGAGAACATACAAAGGATTCACGGAAGATCTGAAAGCAACCTACGGGAACGGAATCTTCCAATACGAGCCTGGAAAAACATACAGGGAAGAGAAAAGTAAAACCAGAAGTACAGGCTTCCATGCTGCAGAATATCTCCCAGACTGCATGATGTGGTACGGGCTGAACGATAAAAGCCGGTTCTTCTTGTGCGAATCAGGAGGAAGTATCGATGAAGAGGACGGCTGCTCCATGGTAGTATCCACGGAATTGACGCTGATCAAAGAACTGGATCTGCTGGATATCGCCGGCCACACCATGATGTACATGGTCGAGCACCCGCAAAGAAAATGGATCAGTATGGTGGGTGGAGTAATGATCACGAGCGATGCTGCACATACAGGAGCAGGCAGACTGCTTGCAATAGCAAGAGGAGAAAGACCGATCGTATACGGGATTGAGGGAACGGCGGTCGGATGGATCCTTGAGAGCGAAGGAAACATTATAGCGGCCAAGGTTGGCGTAGTAGGGCAGAGCGGAATCAAACCGGGAGTAAAATATACGATCACAGCCAACCGGGAACTCGTGGAGGTGCAAGATGAAACGGAAAGCAATTGAGAAGATAGAACCAGCAAAGACCAGGAAAAAAGGGCATATCGCGACAGTCCAGACATTAGACGATATTGCAATCATTAATGTATTCAATGACAAGGTTCTGGCAGTGAGATACTGCATCAACTGCAAAACAGGAGAACACGAATATTGGACTGAAAAGAATGGCTGGAAGAAAGGAAAACTCATAACAGCAATAGAAGGAAACTGGTACGAATGGGTGTGGATGAAACATGCTTATAAGTATCCAAAGATTGATTCAGAGGAAGATAGAAAGAGACTCTTGGATATAACACAGGATAAATATTGCGCAAACGATGTATGGAGTTGGATAGATCACATGGAATACAGTTACGATTATGATGTCAGACAGACTGCAGAGCATAACAGAAAAGCGAAGATAAATAATTTCATGAGCAAAGCACCGGCACTTCCTAAAGACGCAGATCAATGGTTCTTTGAAAAGACAGCTGGTGAGGATTATATGTTTAAAGAAAAAGGAACAGAGAACTTCAGCTGCACAAATTGTGGAGAATCATTTGACAGATCTGAGTTAACGCCGATACATCAGGGCAAAAAGAAAGCGACTCACAATGACATGGTGCGATGCCCGTCTTGCGGGAAACTCGTTCAGGTAAAAACGCGGACAGATCATATCACAGCCCACCCTGAGAGCTTATATAAACTTGATAAGATCGACGAAACAGCAAGTGTATTAAGAATCTTCCGTGTAGATATCGAATGGGATTCCGGAAGGCATCGGATAGAAATTGATGAAGAAATACGCATTGTGATATACAAACAGGACCTCTTTAAGAGTAATAGATATAGTTACAAGATTTTTTACAATATCCCATGGGAAGGATGGCACAAAAGCAACAATCTGAACTACCGGGCAAGAGACGGCTATATGTACCCTGGGGATTACAGCGAAGCACTGAAAAACACAGTGTACAAGGATGCCATCAGGATCATAGAATTTCTGGCAGCAGCCGGCTGGAAATTAAACTACAACCGTCTGCTATGCGGAGTATATCAGGTAAAAGGCTATGCAGAAAAGATAGAATATATGGCCAAAGGACGATTCCGGAATCTGCTGAGAGAAACTGTTGCATGCACGGAATATCCGGGATGGAACATGGCATACTACGGACCATTAGACATAAGGGCAAAGAACATAAACAAAATGTTCTACATCAACGATCGGCAAAAAATCAACCGGATCCGTGACGAAAACGGCGGAAATGAAATGGTTCGCTGGATGCAATATTCAGACGAAACAGGAGAAAAGATACCGACAGAAACTCTGAGATGGCTGCTGAGATGCGGACTTGGGCCGGAGAATATTAGATATCATGCCGGAAAGTATCTGAGCACTACACAGCTGATGAATTACATCCGCCGGCAGCAGAAAGAACAGTATCCGGGATTCACGGAAGAAGCTGTCCTGGAGCAGTACAACGATTATCTGAGCATGTGTAAAGCATGCAACAAGAATATGAAGGACGAGCTTACATATCGACCGAGAGAGCTGAAAAGACGACATGATGAAATCGTGATCGATAAACAACAGATGGATATACTGAAAGAAATGATGGCAAGCCAGAAAGAAAGAGAGCAATATGCTCAGGAAATGCGCGAGAAGTACCCAACAGCTGAGAAGACCTTACATGAGATCAAAGAGCGCTATGAGTACGAAAATGAAGAATACAAGATCATCGTACCGGAATCACTGGTGGATATCGTAAAAGAAGGACGTGCCCTGCATCATTGTGCAGGCAGCACTGAACGATACTTCGATCGGATTGAGACACGAGAGACCTATATCTGTTTCTTGAGAAGAAAAGGACAGGAAGGAGTACCGTTCTACACCATTGAGGTAGAGCCATCCGGCACAATCAGACAGCACCGTAGCTACATGGATGAAGAACCGGGAATCGAACAGATCAGAGGCTTTCTGAAGGACTGGCAGAGAGAACTGAAAAAGCGTCTGACGAAAGCTGATAAGGAATTGGCCAAGATTAGCAAAGAGAAAAGAAATGCAAACATCGAAGAGTTGGAAGCAAAAAATAATACAAGAGTCCTGCAGGGACTGGCAGAAGACTTCATGGACGCAGAAGAGATCGAAGAATTATTAGAAAAGGCGGTATAAGATGGACGAGCTTATAAATTACAACGGGTATGAAGAGTTTAAACAGGCAGTAAACAGAGTATTAAACAGAACGGTAGAGGACTTTGTCCTCACCGGCTACCTGTTGAAACAGGCAAGGGATACAGATATTCTGCAAGGTTCCGGATATGCAGATGAAAAAGAATTTGCCTGGAACGAATACAAACTGGATGCCTCTCAGGTATCGAGATATATAAAAATCAACGACAAATTTTCTGAAGGTGGCTATTCCCCGAAACTGCAGGATCAGTACCAGGGGTTCGGCTATGCGAAACTTGCATTAATGTTGACACTTCCGGAAGAAGTAGTAGAAGAATTGACACCTGCATACAGCAAAACAGAGATTCAGGCAGTAAAAGAGGAAATCGAAGAGGAAGAGAAAATCACAGATATCGAAGTAATCCTGGAAGGACAGAAGGAAGAACAGAAAGACCTCGGCAACCTGGAGAAAGCATTGCACCAGATATTCCATGATGAACCGGAATTATATAAAACCATGCACGAAACAGTACGGACAACCTGCGGGACCAAATATCTGCAGGAAGTGCTTGCACCGGATGGAGATAAGATCTACAGCACCCGTATCCAGGGAATTGGCCGGATCATGCTCTATATGCACGAATCCAAAGATATTACATTGCACATGGTCCGGTCGGGAGACAAAGAATTCTATTCATGGGACGATGCATTGAGTTATTGCACAATGATCACAGACGGCGAAGATGCGGAAAAGACCTGGGAAGAGGTGTATGGCGAAGAATTCCCGAAAAAAGAAGAAATTGCACCGGTGCAACCGAAAAAGAGAAAAGAATCCAAAGTGGTAAAAGCGAAGAAACCAGAACGATCGGGAACAAAACCAGCCGATTCACAAACAAAACAGCCAGATGCACCGACAAATAAAGAGGAAAACAATGAAGAAAAAGAAGAAAACGGCACACCTCGATCCGTTTCAATACCTGCAATGGAGAAAGAATCGAAAAAGACAGAAGAAGCTACGGAAGTAAAAACTGAGATTCCACAGGACAAACATGATGAAACACAGATCCCGGGACAAACAGAATTGACGAAAGATTTCCCAGAGTATTGCCCACCAGACATGAATATTTCAGAAGAGCAACCGGAAGAAGTAAAAGGAGCATACGCCACCAGAAGATTATATATATCATCTGTCGATGCCGATACGGCAGCAGAATACATGGGAAAAGCCATGGAAAAGGCTATCCGCAATATGCCGGGAGTAAGTTTTGGAGTTCTGACGAAGGAATCATTCTGGAAAGAATTCTTCGAAACCGAGGTTGATCGGAATGGAGATGAGATTGAATGTGTGAATTAATGTTTCCGAAGTCAACCAAGAAGAAAAAAAGAAAGCACCATCCAGCTCCGATCGTGGACACTGTAAAAGGCGAATGCTTCCTGTGCAGACTGGAAGGCATCCGCCGGCAGCAGTACACGGAAGAACATCATGTGTTCTACGGCGGAGGTCTAAGACAGGTAAGCGAAGAGAACGGCTTTAAAGTCTACTTATGCAGAGATCACCACAAAGACGGACCGAGAGCAGCGCATAACTGCAGAGAGACCAGAGAGCTGTTATGCCGGATCTTCCAGAGGAAGTACGAAGAAACCCACACAAGGGAAGAGTTCGAAGCACTAATCGGAAGAAATTATCTGGAAAGGAGCTGATATTTTGAAATTACGATTCAATGTCTGGAAAGATTGGTATAAAAGATGCTTAGACGGAAGGGTATACAAGATCATGGTGCTTTTAGGACTGCGACACAGCCCTACATTTGAACTAAACCTAAGGATGGCACGCTATGAAAGGAATTTTATACAAGGAGTTGAAAAAGAGGAATGATAGTTACAGATATTCTATTCAAAGCAAAGTGTAAAGATAAAGACATGTGGGTAGAAGGATTCTATTTCAACATGCCGGATAAAACCCGTCACTACGAAGAAAGTTGGAGAAAAGATATTATACCGGTTGGATCATACATTGCAAGTCAGTCACCAGATGGCCTTGAGATACATGAGGTGGATCCAATTACGGTATGTATCTGGACGGGTATAGAAGACTGGAAAGGCAAGAAAATATGGGAACACGACATTCTCATGTGCGATGGAAATCCAGGAGAACTGATGGAAGTTGTATTCGGAAAATTCAATCTTGTTACACGCCCGCTCTTTTGCCCCGTCATTGAAGAAGTTACAGGCTGGCACTGCGTCCGATATCCATTGGGAGCTATGGAAGAGGGACGTTGCAAATGCCCAAGAATATTAAGGGAAGGCGATACAAAGTTTTACAGGTTTGAAGTGATTAAGAACATATTTGATGATGAAAGGTGTGGCAAGAATGAGATTGATTGACGCAGACGAATTCAAAGTGCAGATTGCTGGAATGACTGTGCTGGGTGATTATCCACCAAGTATGGTGAACGCTGTACACGAATTGATAGATCGCCAGCCTACAGTACGCGATACTGAAAAAGCCGCAGAAGAGCTGAAAGACCTGAAACTGGCATATTACTTAACAATAGCCAATACAGGAGATGAGAGACTAGATGCTATCTACAAAAACGTTGGAGACACATTAGATAGAGCGATTGAGATTATAAATCGGAATGGGGTTTGAAAAAATGATAAAAGGAAAAGCAAAGATGGAATTTGGAACAGGCGACATCAGAATGACGGGAGCATTAAGCAGTGACATAGGAGCATTGTGTTGTATCACGCAAAAACCACATGAAATAGGTGAAAGAGTTCCAGTTGAGGATGGTTGGAATACAGATCAGGCAGAAGTTATCATGACATTTACAAGAACAGAAAGCATAGATGCGTTAATAGCGGAATTGCAAGATGTAAAAGCAATGATGAACGGAAGCTATCCGTTCGAAAAAGAAAGAATTAGAGAACATGAATTGGATTTTGATACGTTTTTGCACACATAAGAGGAGAGGAACAGAGATGCATAAGAAGAGGTGAATGACATGGAGATAAAAGAAAAATTAAAACACTGGTCCATAATGGTACTGACAAACCGGTGCCTGGGATGCTGCTTATTCTGCGAATGGTGGGATATGTGTAAATGGGAAACGGAGGACAGGAGAAAGAAATCATGATACAGAAACACCCAAAAGATTGGCATGAAGTACTTACAAAAGAAACGGAGAGATAAAGAATGAGTTTACAAGAATGGGCAAAAAATGAAGTTGAAATCGCATGCAAAAGAGAAAATCCGGATAGAAAAGAAGGCGAATTTGATTATGGATGCGCTTGCTACGAAAGTGCATTAAAGGCATTTGAGAGCTTATGCGAAGATGGTCACAGTGGTATGAGTATCGGATTCACAAAACAGATTTTGAATAGACTGATCGATGGAAAGCCACTGACTCCGATAGAAGATACAGAGGAAATGTGGAAAAGATCATGGACAGATGAGAAAGGAAAACATTATCAGTGTTCGAGAATGAGTAGCTTGTTTAAAACAGTAACTCCGAACGGAGAAATAAAGTATTCAGACATTAATAGGTGTTACTGTGTTAATCGCAATCATCCTAATTATGGATACCACAATGGATTTATCGGAAGTATATATGATGCGATGTATCCGATCACGATGCCATACGCATCGGCGGATAAACCGGACAAAATAGTTTGTGATGAGTTACTCACAGATCCTAAAAATGGAGATTATGATACAAAAGCAATAATTTACATAGAAAAACCGGATGGGAAGAAAGTGAAAATAAACAGATATTTTAAAGAATCCGAAGAATCATTTAAGGAAATATCATGGTTAGAATATCAAATCCGCAGATACAAAGACTGGAGAAGGAGGAAGTGGTTAGGAAATGACGAGGAAAGACATTCTTAAAAAATACGGATTCAGCTGGATGAGCAATGTCAACCTGAAGGAAGAACTTTCGGAACAGGCGGCAGCAGAATTTGAAGATTTGATAAGAACCCTGGCCGAACATAACCGTGGACCAGCACCACCAGAAACAGGCTGGAAGAAACGGATGTACAACCAATTCATGAAAGGAGCAGGCAGATGACACGAAACATGATCATCGGGATATGGCTAACAGCATTCCTGCACCCTGTAATTTTCCCATGCGTCCTACACACAGCAAAGGAGATGGAAAAATGGTGGGACAAGAAGAGAGTACTGTGGCACGTAGAGCAGCTCCGGAAGATAGAAGAAAAATATAAAGAATAGCACCAACTGGCATTGTATCACGAATAACCAGTCAACATAGAATTCCCTCCGGCATCGGCCGGAGGAGAAAGGAGAGGCCGTGGCAAAAGAAGTTAAGGAGTCTCCGAATAAAGACAGACACCTGTGTAAGAAATGCGTCTACAGGTCAGGGAGAACCGGAATGGGACGCTGTAACTATATCGCAGTTGCAGGACACAGCAGAGGCTGTAAGCCGGAAGAATGCACAGTATTTGTAAAGGGGAGGAAGCGCAAGAAAGCGCTGTGGTAAAAAACATGTGTGCGATATCGCACAGAAAGGAGAACCATGAATCATGAAGGTTATCAGGATCCGACAGCAGAAAGGGCGTTGCGCAGACACAACCAGATGCCCTACCATATGCGCAGGGCACTGACCGATCTGCAAGACATAGCAAGTTTGTTTGGATTTGATATCATAACAATCAAGGACAGGCGGACGGGGAGGAAGTATAGAGTTGAAGAGAAGACCGATCAATAAAGATAAATATGGAATCAGCAAACACAGGTATCTGGAGGTCATACATCATTGCTTACAATATCCGGAATGGCGGGAAGAACTTGAAAATATGACAGATACTGTGAAAGCAATACAATATGGCCAAGAAGGAAAGGGGAGTCCAAGCCAGGCGTCAGCAACAGAACGCCTGGCTATCAAACGTGCAGAGCTGCAGGAAAAATGTAAGCGAATCGAGCAGACAGCAATAGAGGCGGATGCAGATATCTATCAGTGGTTATTAGAAGGGGTTACCACAGATTATGCGACTTACATATACCTTCGGGATGCCAAAGGGCTCCCGTGCGGGAATCAGAAATATTACAGAGCAAGGAGGAAATTTTACTGGTTGATGTCAAAAAAAATATAAAACACACAAAACATCACCACTCACGGCACATAAAAGTGTGTTATTATGATATTGTCCGAAAATTGAAAAGGACATATTCACCCTGAAGGTGGCAGCAGATGATGCTGCCACCTTTTTACGTGAAAATAAAAGATAAAACGAGATTGTTGAAAGATAAAAATCAAAAACGAAATGAATGAGGGGTGGTGAGGCGTGGCAAGAGCACCTGATCAGAGGGCTGTTGAAGCAAAAGAATTATATGACAAAGGGCTGAAATTAATTGAGATTGCTAAGAAACTGGATGTTCCGGTTGGGACAGTCCGGAGCTGGAAGAACAGACAGTGCTGGGATAATGCAACGTTGCAAAAGAAAAAACGCAACGTTGCGAAAAAAAGAGGCGGTCAGCCGGGAAACAAAAATGCCAAAGGACATGGCGGGACAGGACCGCTGGGAAACAAGAATGCAGTTAAGACAGGAGAGTTCGAAACTCTCTTTTTTGATACCCTGAATCCGGAAGAACTGCAGCTGGTCGAGACGATTGGACTCGACAAAGAGCAACTGCTTTTACAAGAAATACAGCTACTTACGGTTCGCGAATACCGCATGTTGCACCGAATAGAAGCATTGAAAAATGCTGAAACACAGCAAAACGAGGATGAGAAGTCGCCACCGGGAATGACAGTAGTAAAATACACCGATGGACTGGAAAAAGGAGACTGTACAGAACTAAAAGAATATGCCGGAATACTTGGCCAAATCCAGCAGATAGAAGATGCACTCACGAGGGTACAGGCCAAGAAACAGAAGGCAATCGAAGCTATCCATAAGTTTGGCTACGATGATGCCAAGCTAGAACTTGCTACGATGCAGTTAGAACTCCAGATCATGAAACAGGATGGAGGATCGCATGAAACAGCGGACGACGGATTCATGGATGCCATGAACGCTACAGCTTCAGAAGTTTGGGGTGATCAGGATGTATGAAAAGATCACAAATCTGAAGAAAAAGATCCAAGATATGAAGAAAAGCCGTCTGCAGACAGTATATAACCAAATATTCAAGTTCAAACCGTTCTCAAAAAAGCAGAAACAGGTGCTGACATGGTGGTGTGCGACGTCGCCCGTAAAAGATTACGATGGGATTATAGCAGATGGAGCTATTCGATCGGGAAAGACAGTATGTATGTCGCTATCCTACGTGATGTGGGCGATGGAAACGTTCAACGGACAGAATTTCGCCATGTGCGGGAAAACCATCGGATCATTTCGAAGGAATGTACTGTTTTGGCTAAAACTCATGCTAAAGGCAAGAGGCTACGGTGTGGTAGACCACAGAGCCGACAACCTGATAGTGATCACAAGAGGAAAAACGACCAATAACTTCTACATATTCGGTGGAAGGGACGAAAGCTCCCAGGACCTGATACAGGGAATCACACTGGCAGGAGTCTTCTTTGATGAAGTGGCGCTTATGCCGGAAAGTTTTGTGAATCAGGCTACTGGCCGATGTTCGGTAGATGGATCGAAATTCTGGTTTAACTGCAACCCTTCCGGACCTTACCATTGGTTTAAGGTCAATTGGATAGACCGAGCCGTTGGATACATTGGAAAAGAACGGGCAGCAGAGTTAAGGGCGAAAGGTGAACCGGTCAAGAATATCCTATACGTACATTTTGTTATGGATGATAACCTGAGCCTCAGCGATGAGATCAAAGAAAGATACCGGAATACATACAGAGGGGTATTCTACAAACGTTACATTCTCGGCTTGTGGGCGATGGCAGAAGGTGTTATTTATGACATGTTCGATAATGAAAAGCATGTGGAAGATCCGAATACATTCCAAACAAAGCTGATAAATAGCAATAGATACGTTAGCAGCGATTATGGAACGCAGAATGCCACAGTTTTCCTACTGTGGAATAAAGGAACAGATGGCGTCTGGTACTGCACTAGAGAATACTATTACTCCGGCCGGGACAAAGGAAGGCAAAAGACAGATGCAGAATATGCAAACGATTTGGAAAGCTGGCTAGATGGAACAGAGATCAAAGCTGTTATCGTCGATCCGGCAGCAGCTTCATTTATTGCCGAGCTGAGAAAAAGAGGATTTAGAGTAATAAAAGCAAAGAACGATGTAGAAGATGGTATCAGACTGGTGTCCACAAAGCTGAATTTGATTAAAATTATCTTTTCCAATGTTTGTCAAAACACGATCAAAGAGTTTGCATCTTACATTTGGGATGCAAAAGCCGCTGAACGAGGGGAAGATAAGCCGATAAAACAATATGACCATGCAATGGACGCAGTAAGATACTTCGTCTATACAATCTTTGGGGATAAACCTCGTTTAAATAGAAACCTGAAAGGAGGACTGTAAAGTGTTATTTCGATTACCGTCAGAAGAAGAACTGACAGATAACAAACTAAATGAATTCATAGCAAAACATAATGCAGAGTGCGCCTTTCGGTTTAAACATCTGAAAGATGCGTATGAAACAGACTACCAGATTTTTCACCAGAAGCCGAAGCCGGATTATAAACCAGACAATCGTATTGCTGTGAACTTTGCAAAATATATGGTGGATACATTTAACGGATATTTTATCGGGAATCCAATTAAGATATCTGTGGATGATGATGCTGCAGGCAACATCAAAAAATATGTGGAGCTCCTGGATCAGTACAATGATCAGGACGATAACAATGCGGAGCTGTCGAAGATCTGTTGCATTTACGGAAAAGGATACGAGATGTATTACGTGGATGAACTGGGAAATATCGGGATTACATATCTGACACCGTTTGATGCTTTTATGATCTACGATGATTCGGTGCTGTGCAGGGAACGGTATTTCGTTAGACTGTACATAGATTCGAATGATGTACTGCATGGCAGTGTATCAGATGACACCAAGGTACGGTGGTTTACCCAGAAGGGAAAGCTTGTCTGGGAGGAAGAAGAAAAGATACATGGATTTGACGGAGTGCCGGCTACAGAGTATGTGGAGAACAAGGAGCGCACATGTATCTTCGAACCGGCAATCTCGATGATTGACGCTTATAACAAAGCGATCAGCGAGAAAGCAAATGATGTAGATTATTTTGCGGATGCCTACATGAAAGTACTTGGAAGTAAGTTGGAAGATGAAGATTTAGAACATATCCGCGATAAAAGGATTATTAATCTGGAAGGAGACGCCGATACTGTTATAGTTGATTTTCTGCAGAAACCAAACGGAGATACCACACAGGAGAACTTGATTGATCGCTTGGAGAAATTGATATTCCAGATCAGTATGGTTGCGAATATCTCAGATGAGAATTTCGGTACAAGCTCTGGCATTGCTATGAAGTACAAGCTGCAGGGAATGAGCAATTTGGCCAAGACAAAAGAACGAAAGTTTACATCCGGAATGAACCGGCGGTACAAGCTGATCTTTTCGAATCCGGTATCTGGAATGAAAGAAGATGACTGGGTAAAACTGCATTACCATTTCACACCGAATATTCCATCGAATGTACTGGAGGAGAGTCAGATCGCCGGCAACTTGGATGGAATCGTATCACAAGAGACACAGCTTGGTGTACTGTCTGTAGTGGATAATGTGCAGAATGAGATGGAAAAAATCGAGAGCGAACAGGAAAAAGCCAAGACAGATCCTGTTATGACACAAATGTTCGGAGGTGCGGGTGATGGCAAGCCAGGAGTACTGGAAGAACCGGGAAACGGAAGCAAAGAAACATAATATTCAGGAAGAAGCTGAGTATAATCGTAAGATTAAAGAGATCTATGCCAATATGATGGACGAGATCAATAAAGAGATCAACGGATTCTATACTAAATATGCTGCTAAAGAAGGCATCACAATGGCTGAGGCAAAGAAGAGAGTAAGCAAGCTGGATATTGCAGCATATGAACGGAAGGCAAAGAAGTATGTTGAAACAAAGGATCTTTCCGATCGGGCGAATGAAGAGATGCGGATCTATAATCTGACCATGAAGGTGAACCGGTTAGAACTCCTGAAGGCGAATATCGGTCTTGAGATGGTATCAGGGTTTGATGAGATGCAGAAGTATTTCGATAAGAAGCTGACTGACAGAACACTGAAAGAGTTCCAGAGACAAGCCGGTATTCTTGGTAAGTCCGTTCTCAAGAATGAGAAATACGCTCATGCAATCGTGAATGCATCATTTAAGAATGCGACATATTCGGATCGTATTTGGATGTATCAGGGAATGCTCAAAGCAGAGCTGGAAGGATTGCTTGCATCAGGACTGATCAGAGGACAGAATCCGAAGAAACTTGCAAAGCATCTAGAGAAGAGATTCGGTGTCAGTGCTTATAATGCGCAGAGGCTCATGACGACAGAGCTTGCAAGAGTGCAGACAGAGGCTCAGAAGCAGTCTTTTATCCGTAACGGCTTTGATGAGTATGTGTATGTTGCATGCACAAAAGGCGATGTATGCCCGATTTGCAAAGGGCTGGACGATAAGCATTTCAAGGTAGATGATATGATGCCGGGAGAGAATGCTCCACCAATGCATCCGAACTGTCATTGCAGCACAGCGGCATATATGGATAATGAGGCTTATGAGGAGTGGATAAACAGCTATCAGGAACATGGATTGAATTTCGAAGATTGGAAGGCTTCAAGGGAAAGCGAAGAAAGTAAAAAGAAATATAAATATGCTGATACAGTTGTGAAGAAATCACTTCTTACGTCTTCGGAGTACCGAAAGAAATTCAATCAGGTATCCGGCAATTCAAAGGTGAATCGTAGAGCATGGAACATTTCCAAGGATATGCTAAGTCATAGATCTGGTACAAAGTTTGAGGATTTGGCATTTATCAATGTAGTCAATGGGAAATATGCAGTGAACAAAGACTATGATGTAGAGAGCAAGGCAAATATGAATAAACAAATGAAGCAGTTGCTGGAAGAATCGGAGCCAGAAACGATTATCGCAATACATAACCATCCAGGCAGCAGTGTTCCGAGTCTTGCGGATTTGATGACTTGTGTGAATCGAGGGTACTATTTTGGACTGGTAGCTTGTCATGACGGTAAGGTGTACAAATATTGGGTAGATAAGAATAAATTCAATTCTGTGAATGCTGGATTTGCCCTTGACCGGATGGAAACGCAAGGGTATGATAAAGAAGTAAGAACATGGTTGGAGCAAGCAGGAGTGTATATGGAGGTGTGGTAGCATGGATGAAGTGTATAAAAGAATATGCGATAAATTGGGTTGTGAACCTAAAGATATTGCAATTCCGGAGTTTGATACAGAGGATGATTCATGGGAAAGCCCTTTTAAAGTACTGACTAATGAAGAAATGAATTATATAGTGAATCACGGCTGCCTGCCAGGAATTGAACCAATTCAAAAGTAGCGATGCTGGAATATCTTTGGAGGTGCTTTGATATGGCAGTTGATAAAGAATATGAAAGAATATGCAAAAAACTGGGATTCATTCCATCAGAGTATAAATATGATGGACCGATAGAAGAAGACGATACTTGGGTAAATCCATTCTCGGTTTTAACTGTAGAAGAAAATGATTATCTGTATGAAAACGGATATTTATATCAGAAATAAGTGTCACTAGTTAAAATGAGTAGAATGGATATGAAGTAATGTGGTATGGAAAAATGACACAAGAGCTGGAAAAGCTATATGACGATTACTACAAAATGTTTGACCGTACTCCTGATGGATATATGGAGCTGGAATACGGAGAAGGCTCATATAAAGCATATGTGAGAGATATTAAAAAATCATTAAAGCTGAAAAAAGAATTGCCAGAGTTTGTAGAATAAGTGTAAATTACTTCAAGAGTAAGGAAGTGAAATAAATGGCTCAAAATGATTATTTTGTGATTGTATACCGAGTTTTAAAGTACCTTTACGATTGCCTGAAAAAGGGCGAAAAACCAGAAGCTGAGTATTTAGTTGCATCGACGTACAATATTCCAGAAAATTATTGGATATACATTCTTTTAAGCTTGATTAACGAAGAGTATATTAAAGGGATTAGAGTTAATTCCACAAAAGACGGAGTAATTTTTGGTGATTTGCAAGAAGCTATTATCACTCCAAAGGGAATAGAGTATTTATTTGAAAATTCATTGATTGAGAAAGCCAAGAAAACATTGAAAGATGTAAAAGATATGATACCGTTTATTTAGAAAAGCCACTGATCATAATGATTGGTGGTATTTTTATACTCATTTTAGCACAAGGAGGTGACAGGATTGCAAGATATGAATGTTAGTATTATGGGGACATGTTACGATATTCGTTTTGTAGACGAGTATCCGGAGCGATTGAAAGGCGTGGGAGAATATGCAGATGGTTTGTTTAATCGATGTAATAGAGAAATTTATATTTTAAAAAACAAGGATAAAGATTTTACGGATGAAGGAAGAAAACGACATATGAACCGTGTGCTGAGACATGAAATTATACATGCATATTTGGAAGAGAGCGGCTTATCTGCAAACTCGAATATGATATCCGCTTGGGCGCAAAATGAAGAAATGGTGGATTGGTTAGCAATTCAATCATCGAAAATCTTTGCCACATTTCAGGAGGTGGGATGTCTTGATTGAAGTAACTGTCCGCAAGGATGAAATAAAGATATCCGGACATGCAAATTATGCTGTTTCCGGATCAGATATCGTCTGTGCCGGTGTAACAGCACTTGCACTGACACTGATCAAGTCCATAAAGGATCTGACAGACGATAAAATTGAATATGAGATATCTCCCGGGAGGGTGGATATAAAGTATGGGGATCTATCAGAGAAGTCGAAAACTCTGGTGGATTCCTTTTTCATTGGCATCTGTATGATTGCCGAGGAGTTTCCGGAGTATGTCCGGATCATGTAACTTAATGTGACCGGGATGTCGTTAAACTACACATTCAAGATGCAACGACCTGGGCTTAAATGAATGGGGCGGGGCGGAAAGGATAGATAAGATGAAACACATGAATAATCACTGGAGAATTCCAATGAGTAACCTGCAGTTATTTACAGAGCCTAGAGGAGACGGCGGTGGATCCGGAGAAGGAGACGGTGCTGGAACTGGAGGAGATCCTGGAAATAACAGCAACACAACAATGTCATTTGATGAGTTTTTGGCACTGGAAGGAAATCAGTCAGAGTTCGATCGGCGTGTCCAGAAGGCAGTCAATACGGCTGTGACAAATGCACAGACCAAATGGAAGACACTGACGGACGATAAGGTATCGGAAGCGGAAAAGCTCGCACAGATGACCAATGAGGAAAAAGCAAACTACAGGGCGAAGAAAGCGGAGGATGCACTGGAAGAGATGAAACGTCAGAATGCCCGGTCAGATATGGCGAAAGAAGCCCGTAAGATGCTGGCAGGCGAGAACATTACTATTCCGGATGAGCTGGTTATGAATCTTGTAGCAGAAGATGCAGATGGAACTAAGGCAGCAGTGGAAGCTTTTGCAACTATGTACAAGGAAGCGGTACAGAATGCAGTGAAAGATGCTTTAAAAGGGAAACCTCCAAAAGCAGGCAGTGGTGGAGATAAACCATCGATGACAAAGGATCAGATCTTAGCAGTGAAGAATCCGTCAGAAAGACAGAAGCTGATTGCTGAGAACATCACATTATTTCAGTAAGAAAGGAAGTATGAAACATGCATGATATTAGAAGATTAGGTCTGCAGGTATTTGCAGCACCGAATAACCTGACAGGAGAAGTGCAGATCGAGGTAAAAGCCAGAGAGATTGACTTTGTCACATCCTTTGGTAAGAACCTGAAGGCACTGTTAGATATTCTGGGAATTACCAGAATGATCAGAAAGGAAAACAATTCGGTATTAAAGACCAAAACGGTAAAAGGTGAACTGCAGTCAGGGGATGTTGGAGAAGGCGAAGAAATCCCGATGTCCAGATACACAGTAGAAGAAAAGCCTTTTGATACGATCAAGATTGAAAAATATCGTAAAGGCGTATCGATTGAAGCCATTTCGGAAAAAGGTTATGAGGCGGCAGTACAGGATACGGATGATGAGTTCAAGTCCGATCTGCAGAATGTAGTGACTGATAAATTCTACGCACAGTTAAAAGCCGGATCTCTTACAGGACACGAAACAACTTGGCAGATGGCTGTTGCAATGGCAATCGGAAAGGTTGTGGCTAAGTTCCAGAAGATGAAGAGAACGGCAACCGGAGTAGCTGTTTGGGTAAATACTCTGGATGTGTACAAGTATCTCGGTGCAGCAGATATTACACTGCAGACAGCATTCGGCTTTAAGTATCTGACAAATTTCCTTGGAGCGGATGTGGTATTTGTTACTTCTGAGATCCCGCAGAATGTTGTAATTGCAACACCGCTCAACAATATGATTGCATATTATGTTGATCCGGGAGATTCAGAGTTTGCTAAAGCTGGACTTGGATTCACAACAGATTCAGAGACAGGATTTATCGGATTCCACTCAGAAGGAACATACAGCCGTATGATTTCCGATAACTACGCAATCATGGGCTTACGTCTGTTCTGTGAGTATCTGGATGCGATTGCTTACATCTCTGTAGGAGAATCTGATACACAGACATTAGGAACGTTAAATGTAACGTCAGAGGCTGGATCAGAAGCAGGAACCACGAAGCTGACAGTGAAAGAGCAGCTGATGTCAATGAGAAACTGCTGGAAGTACAAAGATGCTGCAGCTGCAACTTCAGTAACTTACGGTATGGATGTTAAGAATTGGTCTAAGTGGGACGGTGAATCAGAGATTGCTTCAACAGCAGGTCATCACATCACCTTAGTTGAGTGTGATCAGAACTACAAAGCTGTTCGTTCCGGTGATGTGACTGTAACGGTTAATCCGAGAGCATAGGAGGTAAAAAGTATGTATAAGGTAACCAAGCATTTTATTGATCTCCATGATAACGATCATTCCTATAACGAGGGAGATATCTTCCCTCGTGAAGGAGTAGATGTCAGCAAAGAAAGAATCGAGGAGCTGGCCGGCAATAACAACAAACAGCACACTCCGCTGATCGAACTGGTAGAAGAAGATCCAGACAATACAGCCGGTGCAGATATTGCAGAAAAAACATCAAAAGCCGGGAAGAAGAAACCTGAGAATAAAGTACCCAAAAATAAAGAGCCGGCAGAATAGGAGGAGCGTATGATTGAAGATCTGAAAGCCTTGTTGGGACTGCCGGAAGAAATTGACGAGGAATTAGAAAATAAATTGCTGTTAATTTTAAAGGCTACCAAACAAAGGCTGCGTTTCCTTCTTGGGGGGTTAGAGCCTCCGGAAGAGATGAATTATATCATTCTGGATGTGTCAATCATACGGTTCAACAGAATCGGTTCGGAAGGACTTTCCTCTCACAGTGTTGAGGGAGAAAGCCTTTCTTGGTCAGAAAATGATTTTGCGGGATACATGGATGATATCCGGGCATATCTGGATGATCAGAAAGAATCAAAGAAAGGTAAGGTGAGATTCCTATGAGATATGACACACCAATATACTTCCAGAAACTCACCCCTGGAGAGTATGATCCGGCTACCGGTAATTATGGAGAAGATGCGATATCGGAAGATATGAAGTCTGCCTCAGTCATGGATACCGGTACGAATACGATGATGCTTGTCTATTCCGGAATTAAGGAAGGCAGCCTTACCATTCACCTGCAGAATCATTACGACCGGCCATTTGACAGGATTCGCGTAGGGAATAAAACATATGGTGTAGATTTCAGCAGGAAGCTTCGGACGAAGCAGGTATATGTTGTATCGGAGGTGATGTGATGGGAGTAAAGCTGATAGGCTTTGAAAAGTTGGAGGCTAAACTGACTAAGAATATGGATTTATCGAAAGTAAAAGCAACTGTGAAAAAAAACGGTGCGCAGTTGCAGAAAAAAGCACAGAAGAATGCACCGGTAGGAACTCCACAAAGTACAGGGATACCTGGATATGTGGGTGGAACATTAAAGCGTAGCATCGGATTGGAAATTACAGATGGCGGCATGACTGCAGAGGTTGAATCAACAGCGGAATATGCAGGTTATCAGGAATATGGAACGAGATTCATGAAAGGGAAGCCACATATACGTCCGGCATTTGAAGAACAGAAGGAAAAATTCAAGGCGGATATGAAGGAACTTGTGAGGTGATAAGATGGATCCACAGCAGGAATTGTTCAGCACCGTTTTGATGGCATTGAAAGAAAAATATGAGGATACAGGAGTTGGTGTGTATGACACGGTCTTACCGCCGGAGGACACGCCGTATCCTTTTGTTTACCTGGCGGATTGCTCCGAGAGTGATCGGGCTACAAAGAATGAGATTATCGGCGAGACTAATCTGACGTTGAAAGTCTGGCATGATAATATACGGCAGAGAGGAACGGTATCCGGTATCTTAGCAGATATCAAAAACATCTGCAGGTCTATCGAACATACAGCGCACTATGCCTGGAATATGCAGAGACCGACACAGAGAATCCTGCCGGATAATACAACGAAACAGCCGCTTCTTATGGGAATCCTAGAAGTGGCATTTAAATTTAGTTAGGAGATGACAATAGTGAAGAACGGAAAGTTATTTGGACTGCAGTTATTTGCAGAAGCAGTAGCAGGAAAAAAGATCGTATATCTGTACCGTATCCTGAGTACAGAGAAAGATCATGATGCAACAGCACTTGCATTTACGACAGAAAATGAACGTACAAAGTCGAAGGACGCTGATTCGACAGTGACAAAAGACGGCACAGTACGTACACCGGGAGCAGCAGAAGGAGAAATCACAGCATCAAGCCTTTTAAAAAAAGGAGATAAGTTCATCGATGAGCTGGAAGCAGCACTCGATGATGACGAAAAGATGGAGATCTGGGAAGTAAACTTAGCAGAGCCGCAGGCGAGCTCGACTGATAAATTTAAGGCAAAATACTTCCAGGGATATCTTACGGAAATTGATAAGACATCCAATGCAGAGGATAATGTTGAGTTATCGTTGACATTTGGGCTGGAAGGAAAAGGCGTAGATGGCTATGCAACGGTTACTGCAGAACAGCAGGAAGTAGCAGCATATGTATTTGCAGACACTCAGAAGACAGGAGCTTAAGAGGACGAGAAGATTCGTCCTCTTTTTGATGTGCGACATCGCACAGAAGGGAGATAAAACAATATGATGGAACTTACAATCAATGGAACAGTATATCAGTTTAAATTCGGAATGGGATTCTTAAGAGAAGCAAATAAGCTTACCGTAGTTCCGGTTCAGGGAATGCCGGGAACCACAAAAGAAATAGGAGCAAGGTATCTGATCGCTAGTGTTGTGGTTGATCAGGAACCGAACGCGCTGGTAGATCTGTTAGATTTGGCAAATAAGGGAGAGAATCCAAGAGTAACAAAGGCAATGTTAGATTCTTACATTGATTCGGAAGAGGTAGACATCGATGAGCTCATGGAGAAAACAAAAGATTTTTTATCGAAAACAAATGCTACCAAGAAAGCAGTGAAAGAGATCTTGAAAGAGTACGAGGAACAGATGGCGAAGAAGAAGACTCAGGAGCAGTAGAAGAGGAAGACCTATATACAACCGTAGCAAGGAATTGCTTCCGGTATTTTGGCTTCACGTCATTTAAACAGGTGGATCAGCTGACATTGGCAGAATATGAACTTATGATGGAGGCTTTAGAGCTTCGGATGCTTGACGAGAGTTTACATGAACATCGTCAGGCATTTTTGAATTTTGCGGTAAAGGCAGAAAAGAAAGCCGGTAAAGGTAAGACCAAACCAGTTTACAAGAGATTCCGGCAGTTCTTTGATTTCGATAAAGAACTGAAAAAAATGAAGAATCGAAGGAAACCATCCAGATTTGCTGGAATAACCAAACTGCTGGATAGAGAGGAGTGAGAGGATGGCAGAGTCGTATAGTGTAAAAGCAATATTATCAGCGCAGGACAAAAACTTTTCATCCATTATGAAATCATGCCAGGGATATGCAAATAATCTGAAAACCACTCTCACCGGTGGTCTTGGATTTGGTGCAATGGCTGCAATCGGTGGAAAGGCGATGTCGCTGGTGACAAATTCAGTCAGTGATTTGTCGAAAGAGACGATAGAAACATCGGATTCCATGTATAAGTTGCAGGCAGCTATGAGATTTTCCGGGTATTCCGAAGCGGAAATACAAAGAATAGCCGGAGCAACAGGTACATTAAAAACATATGCGGATAAAACAGTATTCTCCCTGCAGGATGTTATGAGTACATTCGGCTCACTTTTGGCAAATGGAATCAAAGACGCAGACAAGTTGACGGAAGCAGTCGGTAATGCAGTTGCTGTATTTGGTGGAGGTGCAAAGGAATATTCCTCGGTAGCACTTGCGTTTTCACAGGCAATGGCAGCAGGAGCTTTACATGCTCAGGATTGGAACCAGATCATTAATGCCAGTCCGCAGCTTGCTGGAGGCTTACGGAAAGAGCTGATTAAGCTGAATCCAACATTAGGGAACGACTTCAAAGGAGCAATGGAAAAGGGTGCAATTACCGCAGACATGCTCGGACAGGCTATCAATAACATTGGCATGACCGACATGGCAAAAGAAGCAGCCACATCCGTAACAACATTTGAAGGCGCTATGGGTAACTTGGAGGCATCTGCAGTAAGCGGAATGATGAAGCTTTATGATACATTCGCAAAGCCTAAAGTGATTGATGCAATCAATGGGATGACCGGTAAGGTGGAGGCTGGATTTGACAAGCTGTCTACGGGTATCCCGAAAGCAATCGAGATTATATCGCCATACTGGGACGTCTTTAAAGACGATGCGGTGAAAGTGGGAAAAGCCTTTGGAGAAGCAGCTAAATCAATCGTTGGAGAAGTGGAAAATCTTACGGGTGCATTTGGGAAAAAAGAAAGCGTAGAAAACTTTTCGGATTCTCTCGGGACTGCGACAGATGCATTAACTACATTTGCGGATTTTTTAAAAGATCATGATAAAGAAGTAGCAAAAGCAATTACATTGTTACCGAAATTATATGTTGCTTTTAAAGGCTTTAAAATAGTCAGTGCAGTTGCCCCTGGTGTCAAAACTTTTGCGGGCGCAATTGTAAGCATGACAGGAAAAGGAATAGCGACACTGGCAGGTAAGCTATTTGGTGTAGCAGCGGGTGAAAAAGCGGTAGGCACTGCAAGCAAAGAATCGTCAGGGACTATCGTAGAATCAGCAAAAGCATTTGTAGCAATTGGCGCAGGAGTAGCATTGATAGCGGCCGGATTTTCCCTTTTGGCATATTCGGCCGTGCAAATCGCACAAGCCGGACCACTGGCAGCAGGAGTACTGATCGGCATGACAGGAGCGGTGGCAGGCTTAATGGTTGTTGCCAAAAATGTGGCGCCGGCTATGACGGCCGGAGCAACCGGATTCATTGCCTTTGGTGCAGCTGTCCTGATTGCGGCAGCGGGGATTGCTGTATTATCACTGGCGGCTGTTAATCTGGCGAATGCGGGACCGCTTGCTATAGGCTGTATGGTTGGCATGGTTGCGGCAATTGCCGGACTTGCCCTTGGCGCAGCAGCACTAGGACCAGCATTGACAGCCGGAGCAGTAGGTCTCGTTGCCTTTGGCGTAGCTATATTACTGGTTTCAACCGGAGCACTGCTGGCAAGTGTTGGGCTTGCCATAGTAGCAGGTGTGCTTCCGACCATTGTGCAATATGGAATTCAGGGAGCGGCTTGCATCGCAACCCTCGGAGCAGGCATGATCGTATTTGGCGCTGGGGCTGCAGTAGCCGGAGCAGGATGCATTGTTCTTGGTGCCGGACTTGTAGTGGTAGGTGCAGGACTTGTATTAGTTGGCGCAGCTGTCCTGATAGCGGCAGCGGGTGTGTTGCTTCTGGCAGCGGGAACACTGGCCCTTGGCGCCAGTCTTACGGTAGCTGGGGCAGGACTTCTATTGATGGGAGCTGCATTCCCTGCTGTATCATCCGGAGCTTTAGCAACGGTAGGAGCACTGACAGCCTTAACAGCATTATCATTAGGTCTTGCGGCCGGAATGGGAGCATCGGCTGTTGTAGTGGTTGCGTTTGGAGCAGCTATGGCAGGTGGCGCAGTTGGCACCCTTGCAATGGTGGTAGCATTAAAGTCTGTCAATTCAAGCATGAAATCCATAGCCGGTAATGCCAAAAGCGCCCAAAGCTCGCTCACGAGTATGCGAGCCAGTGTAAATGTGGTAAATTCCGGATTGGATGCGTTGGGAAGTAGAGCAAAGTCGGCAGTTAATACATTGGTAAGACAATTTTCAAACGCAGAAGGAAAAGCAAGGAGCTCCGGGAATGCTGTTGGAAACAACTTCAATAACGGAGTCCGCAATGGAATGAACCGGGCAGTATCCACAGCAAGATCCATGTCTGCATCCACGGTAGTGGCAATGCGATCAGCCGGATCCGGTTCATACAGCTGTGGTGTGTATATAGGCGCTGGTCTTGCAAATGGTATGGCGAGTCAGGTCGGACGTGTAAGATCTGTCGCAGCGCAGTTGGCAGCTGCAGCAGAGGCGGCAATTAGGGCGAAGGCGCAGATTCACAGTCCGTCAAGGGTGTCTGAAAAATTAGGTAGTTATTTTGGCATTGGATGGGTTAATGCAATATTAGGAAAAGTTAAACTCGCAAGAAAAGCTGCAGCACAGCTGGTTCAAATACCAGAGTTGGCAACAATACCGGATATTGGCATGAATATTCGAACAAGTATCGATGATTTGAATGATGATTATGAATACACCAGAAATGAAACTTATACCATTTACATCCCTGTCGAAGTAGATGGCCGGCAGGTGGCAAAGGCAACGGCGAAATACACCAAAGAAGAAATTGAACAGCAGCAGAAAAGAGATCTTCGAAAGAAAGGCATGAGATAAGGAGGGCAGATATGTATAAATTTGTAGACACTACAGAGAGACAGGAAGAGCAGATACTGCCCTCCGAAGCTCTCAATTTTAACGGAGTCTATTTTGAAAATGTAATCCCCGGATATCGGACACTGTATGTGTCCGGCCGGGAATTAATTGAGACGGAAATAACAGATCTATCTACAGAGATCATGGACGGATCCAGATATCGGAGAAAACGATATAAGCCAAGAACCATCACTGTGGGGTATCAGCTGATCGCTAAGAGCAATGCGGAATTCCGGAATGCTTACAACAAATTGAATTCACTGTTGGATGTGGCAGAAGCGAAGCTGATCTTCCTGGATGAACCGGATAAGTATTATGTCGGAACAAAGGTAAATGCCGGCGATGTGCCGCATGGCAGAAATGCGGTAACTGCAGAAATTGAGTTCTATTGCTCAGATCCATTTAAATATTCCGTAGAAGAGTACGAGGTTGCGCCAACTGCAGATGACGGGACAACATTTGTTGTTGATTATAAAGGAACGTATAAAGCACATCCAACGTTCGAAGCAGTGATGGAAAATGGAGAGAATGGATTTGTCGGATTCGTTGATCAGGATAAACATATTTTACAGTTCGGAAACATCGAAGAGGAAGATGGGGAGACGTACAAAGAAAATGAGACATTGGCTACGCTTCAGGACTTTTTCAATGCACCGGATGATACATCTGGAACGGATTTTATGCATCCTTTCTACGGAGCAAAAGGATCCCTCGGAACATCAACATGGTTTAATACCAAGTTCCTCTCTTTGAAGTCTGCAGGGCAACAGGTTGGCCGCGCAAACGGTGGACTCAGAACCATCATTCTTCCGGCGGACTCAACCGGTGATCAGGAAGGGTGTCAGAACTTTTATTCTTATTTCCATATCCTGTTTTATGCCGGATTGATGGGACAGACCGGAGAAATGTGTATTAACTATCTGACAGCGGACGATAAGCTTATTGCCGGTGTGAACTGGTATAAATCGGATATGAGCGGAAATACAGGACGTTATGATCTAGTCTGCTACAATCCGAACAAGAAGAGTACCGATCAGCAGGCGGGACGTGTGCTGAAAACGTACACTTATATGACAAGTCATCTGCGGAAGCAAAATCCGTGGTACTGGAACTGGGGACATTGTGATCTTAGAAAAGAAGGCAGTAAACTTACATTTTTCTATAATGGCAGTTATCCGAGCTTCAATATTCCGGAAATAGCGGATATGAAATGTGCCAAGATTCAGATTGCGATTAAGCAGAGAGGAACAAGATCAGGGAATAAGTATCTTACATACAACGGGATCAATGCTTTTTATTTTCAGAAGTTACATGTAAAAAAATGGAGAGATGTACCGAATAAATTTGCGCAGGACTGCAGTTTGATTGCAAATTGTTCAGATGGATCAATTCGGATGAATGGTCTGCCAAAGCCGGATCTGGGAGCTCTTGGAAATGACTGGGAAACATTTTGCTTGAAGCCGGGAGTTAATCAGGTTCAATGCTTGTGCTCCAGCTGGGCGAAGAAACCGATGTTTAAAATGAAGTACAGGGAGGTGTTCTTGTGATCATATATTTTGCTGACAGGGCAATGAACATTCTTGGATCAGCATCTACCGGACTGCCAAAGGGACTAATGATTACAAATGATAAAAAGACAGAAGAAATATCCGAAGGTGTGGCAATCTTTGAATGCAATTTGGATTACAATTTTGTAAATCCGGATGAGGGCGAAGAACAGGAAGTTGATGTGAAGAAGCTTGCTGCAGTCGGAAATTTCATCTTAAAGCAGAGTTCGGACAGCAGTGAAGTGGAAGTATATACGATTATTGATTCGACGATAGATCCGATTCAAAAGGATGCATCCATCTATGCTGAAGATGCGGGACTGGATCTGTTAAATGAAGTGGTCGGAAAATATGCTGCAGATAAAGCTTATAACATTGCCTATTACATTAATAAATTTGCATATGATTCCGGATTCGAAATCGGGATCAACGAAGTAAGCAATCTTACAAGAAAGTTATCCTGGGACGGTGAAACTACAGCTACGGAAAGGCTATTGAGCGTAGCTACACAGTTTGATAATGCTGAGATTGAATTCAGCTTCAAAGTCGAGAATATGGCTGTGACTGGAAAATACATAAATGTGTACAGGAATAGGGGGAATGATTCGGGTGTTACTTTGACTGTTGGCAAAGAGGTTAGCGGATTTCGAATCAAGAGTTCCATCGCAGATCTTGCAACAGCATACCGCTGTACCGGCGGAACACCGGAAGGATCAGAAAATCCGATTACATTAAATGGTTATAAGTACGATGATGGAGATTTTTATGTAGAAGGATCCTATGTGAAATCCCGGAAAGCACTGGAAAAGTGGAGCCGGTATCAGATTAAGACAGAAAAGAATAAGAATGATGTTGGACATATCGTAAAATCCTTTACATACGATACGACATCGAAATCTGAATTGTGCAATCGAGCCGTATCCAGTCTTAAGAAGATCTGTGATGAAGCTGTTACCTATGAGGTAGAGTTGTTATATCTTCCAGATGGGGTGAAGGTAGGTGACACGGTATCCATTGTTGATGATGACGATAATATATATCTTACTGCAAGAATGTTGAAATTAGAGATGTCAGAATCGAACGATACAAAAGAAGCAGAGCTAGGGGATTATGTAAGACAGGGAAGCGGTATTGATGCAAAAGTTATGGAGTTGGCAGAACAATTCCAAGGCTTGGCGAAGAATCGTAATTTCTACACCTGGACTGCTTATGCAGATGATGAAAAAGGGACTGGAATATCGATTGAATCATATGGAAAAGACTATCTCGGAATCGCTACGAACCGGCTTGCGAAAGAAGCTGATCTTTCCGATCCGACGCAGTACACATGGGTAAAGATAAAAGGTGAGCAGGGCATTCCCGGTCCAACAGGAGAGACAGGTGCCACCGGAGCAACAGGACCTCAAGGACCACAGGGAGCAAAAGGTGATACAGGACCTCAAGGACCACAGGGACCAACTGGTCCTCAAGGGCAGACAGGGGATGCAGGTAAAGACGGACAAATGCTCTATGCGACATGCGATACCGCAGCCGGAACTGTAGCGAAAGTTGCAAGTTTGGCGGCTGGAACATTATCTCTCAAAGCCGGAGCAACAGTAGCTGTTAAATTTACTTATGCAAATACCGCATCCAGTCCAACACTTAATATTGCTGGTACAGGTACAAAAGCAATGTATATCCAAGGTGTCCGGGATGTATATTGGACCGACGGAGCAACCGTAACCTTCACATATGACGGTATAAACTGGAGAGTGGCATCCGAACCAGTATATGCGCCAACAGCTACGATCGGTAATGCTGCTGGATTCAATGTGTTTATAGATGGAACCAGTGTACAAGTTAGGAAGGGGACTGAAGAACTTGCATCCTTCAAAGGTGACGAGATTCGATTAGGAGAGGGTGTCGATTGTGCAAAAGTATTTATAGGTGATCTGGAAATAGGTGTAGATGGAGCAGAAACATATCTTAGAAATTCATCTACGAGAATTTCAACGAAGGCATCACATGAGGGCGGATCGGCATCAGTACCATCAGTAGTAGTTAATGATACAGATACGTATGTGAACGGCGAGAGTATGACTGCTTTATTTACAAAGGTGGATAACAAGGCGAACAGAGAGTGGACATTACTAAAGAACCAGACCTCAGCAGGAAACTCCACAATTACAGTCGATGTATCGCAGTATTCAGAGTTCATGATCACGTGCGGACTTGCAAGCAGTACAAATGGAAATTATTACCGAGAACTTGCAAGCACGATCGTACCGGCACAGGTATTAACAAGTCGTTCTGTTGTAGATCACGGGTCCGGTTCACATCAAGCATATTATTCTAGTGCATACAATGGTGGGATCTCATATTTGAGTAGCAACAAGATTAAAATCTACAACAACGGAGGTATCACAAGATTATACGCAAGATAATCGGTTGAAAATGAATCTTTCTTGGAAAACTTCTCCTTCTGCTGTATAATGACAGTGGAAGGAGAGTGTAGTAATAATGAATAAAATGTTACAGTTCTTTAGCGAAAATAAAGATGCTTTAACTTCAATCGGAATATTACTTACTTTTTTAATCAGCAGTATTTCGCTTTATTTTTCTGTTAGAAACAACAAAGCAGTACATTATGTCAATGCTGTTACCCAAAATAGAGTTGAGTGGTTATACAAATTCAGAGAATATATATCAGATTTGATTAGTACAACAACGATTGATAATGTAGACAAGGGGATGAAAGATTCAGATACATATAGAAAGCATATAAGTGAAATAGAAAAATTGAGATTTTTAATACATATGCATTTAAATTTTTCAGATGAAATTGATAGGAATATTGATAGGTGCGTAGAAAAGCTAGTCTTTTATTACCAAGGACTGCGTGCTTCGTATTTACGATATTATGAAAAAGAATGTTACGAAAAAGAGTTTCGCCAAGAATTGGAAAAATATTTGATAAATAGGAGTATATGGGAAGAAAAACTCTTGAGACATGTTCGAGTGTATCTGAAATTTGAATGGAATAGAATTAAAATCGAAGCGACTGGAAGGACATATAAGAAAAATAAGCAATGTGAAGATTTGAAAAAATTATATGAATTATATGATGGCAATAATAAGAAGAATCATAATGAGAGAGGTTAACACCTCTCTTTTTCTATGCAAGGAGGTGAATACATGGAAATCAGAGCAAGACCGAAAGGTCTTATTTTTATGAAAAAAATTAAGAAAGAGTGAGGTATATGAAGAAAATGGATAAAATTTTTAATTGGATCAGCGTAATGTTCGGGCTGATCGGAGGTGTCCTGTCATACTGGCTTGGCGGATGGGACGTGCTTTTAAAGATAATCGTGTTCCTGGCAGTGGTAGATTACATAACGGGAGTAATCAAAGGTATTTATACAAAAAAGCTGTCATCGGAAACTGGGTTCAAGGGATTGCTGAAAAAGATTGTAATGTTTATTGTAATTGCCGTGTCTTTTTCCATCCAAGAATTAATCGGGAATACAATCCCATTAAGAGAAGTTGTGATCATGTTCTATATTTGTAACGAGGCACTAAGCTTATTGGAAAACGCGGCGGTGTTTGTACCGATTCCGGACAAGCTAAGAGATGTATTAATACAGTTAAGGGACAAAGACACGGAAGAGGATTCAGAGGGCGAATAATCGTCCTCTAACATATTATATAGTGTGTGCGACGTCGCACAGAAAGGAGCAATTATGGCACATTTATTTTTAATAGCCGGACACGGAGCCGGTGACAGTGGAGCTGTTGGATACGGTTACACCGAGGCAGAGAGAGTCCGTGCACTTGCAAGACGAATCGTAGCATACGGAGGAAGTAATGTTACTCTTGGAGATACAAACCGGAACTGGTATGCTGACAAAGGCATTAGCTCACTCAAAATCTCAAAGGATTGGCAGATCTTGGAACTTCATATGGACAGCGGAGTATCGACAGCCAAAGGTGGTCATGTAATTATTAAAGAAGGATATAATCCGGATCAGTATGACACAGCGCTTGCTAACTTCATTGTTTCCTTCTTCCCTGGAAGAGCAAATAAGATTGTAGGCAGAGCGCATCTTGCCAACGTCAATCGCGCAGCTGCGAAAGGTTACAGCTACAGACTTCTGGAAAATGGATTCATTACAAACAAAACAGATCTTACGAAATTCAATGAGAAAATTGATGATCTGGCAAGAGGAATCCTTAAGTCCTTCGGTATTGCACCAGCAGCACCGGTAGCACCAGTTAAGAAGAAAGCAGAACCAATCGACGGAGAGATCAAGGCTGGTGGAGTATTCCAGAACAAGATTGATAAGTTCGGTACAATTTCATACCAGGCACACATGAGAAGTGCTGGCTGGGGAGCTTGGCAGTCTGACGGATTAATGGTCGGCTCAACAAACCAGAATCGCCGGATCGAAGCACTGCACATCCAGCCGGTCGGAGAAACAGATGTTGTTGTCCATATGAAAGGAATCGGAAACAAAGAATACAAGAACATCACCAAAGACACACTGATCGGAACCACCGGACAGAACAGAAGACTGGAAGCAATCCGGATCACAGGAAAGGAATCTTTCTACCTGTACAGAGTCCACCAGAAGAGCATTGGCTGGTCAGAATGGGCCAATAACGGAGAATGGGCAGGTACGATCGGAAAAGGTCTGCAGATGGAAGCACTGGAGATTAAGAAATCCATGTTCTCCGTCGAACCGCACGTACAGAGCAAAGGATGGCTGTCACCAAAAGCCGCAGAGAATGTGATTGGTATCACCGGCCACGCATTACGCTTGGAAGCACTCCGGATTAATCCATACGGAAAAACGATTAAAGCAAAAGCTCACATCCAGAGTAAAGGCTGGGTGGATTACGGTACGATCACCAAAGACACAATCATCGGTACTGTTGGAGAAAAGAAACGTATTGAATGCTTATGCTTCGAAGGAGACTTTGAATATCGTGTTCATATCCAGAGCTCCGGATGGACAGATTGGACAAAAGCAGACGGAGTAGCAACGCTTGGAACTGTAGGACAGGAGTTACGCATCGAGGCTATTCAGTTTAGATGATTTTTGCTAAAATGTAGCATATAAATAGGTAAAAATCCACTTTATAGGTTATAGCAAAAAGGTCATCCAATTCGGACATTGTACCTGCCGTCCGTCACAATACTGCGTCAGTATCGGCTGCTTGACATTCGGTCTGGAAAGATAATCGGCAAACAATTCATCCACTATCACAGAGATCGTATCATAGATATTCCGTTCCGGAATCCATTTGTGATCAAATGCGGTTGAAGAAGTGATCGTAAAATCATATCCGCGGTTCCGGTAAAATTCTGTATATACCCGGTTCAGAGTAAAAGACATGATTGCCAGTACGTTTGCCCGAATGGTATCCTCCGGCCAGGTCGCATAGATTTCACTGGAAGCTACATTTTTGATATAATCCTTATACTTCACATAATAGTTTTTGGCAGTGGAGTCGCGTGGACTTCCATCATGAACTACGATGTATTCCGGGACCACGACGCGGCTTAAGACAATCTCTCCGGATTCGAAGGTCGGCTGGATCTCGTCTTCGGGAATCTTAGGCGGATAGGTGGCATATAATGTATGAGCCGGAATGACGAATACGGTTTCCTCGTCTTCGGGAGTGTCGATTGGTTTCATGCTGACATTCTGAATGGCAGTGACATCGGCGAGAATTTCAGCACCGGCAATACTGACCGACTCGAAGCCTTCGGCGGTGATCTGCATGGTATATTCGGAATATGGCTGGACTTCATTTTCTGGATTCAGGCTGTATTCTAACGGTGGTGCCGCAAGATCAATCGTATCGGTCTGCCCGGAACTGTCGGTAGTAAGTTGTTCTAACTGAGCTTCTGGAACACCCGTGTAGAAGATGGAAATCTGAGCCCCCTGAATCGGATAGGCAGAGATGTCAGATACGAGATTAATCTGCAGACGGCCTTTGTCGGGAGTATCCTGAGTGGTTGGAGTCGTTCCGTTCATAAAATAGGACCTCTTTTAAGACTCTGTTACTGACAGAGTATGCAAAAATAAGAAAAATGTGAAGATACAGGGAATAAAAGAGACAGATTGTTACACAAAGTATGGAACATCTTAAAAATAACAGAAACAGGAGCGCAGAACAGAGCATGAAAAGAAGGTGTTTACGGATATATAGAAAAAGAAGAAAAAAGAAATTAATCATCCTGATTCTGACATGCATTCTCTTTCTTGGAACCGCAGCAGCAGAAAGGGGCGGATACCTGGAACTTGAACAATTTGGTTCAAATAAAAAACAAGATATTCCTTATCAGAAAGTATCCATAACGGAAGAAGAGAACACGGAGAAATATTATTATCAGCAGTTGCCGACTGAACAAAGGCAGGTCTATCAGGAAATTCTGGAAGGTGTCAGAAACCACACGGAGGAAATTTATGTACATAACGCGGATGTAGATGAGACAAATCAGATTTTTCAGAAGCTGATGAAGGATCAGCCGGACATCTTCTGGTGTGACGGGACAGCAACGGCTACGACTTATAAAGGAACAGAAAGTTATACCGTCCTGAAACCGAAATATTTTTACACAGCAGAAGAAAGCCAGAAGATGCAGACCGCGATTATGCAGGCGGCAGAGAAGTGGCTGGCAGATCTGGATGCCGATGCAGATGACTATCACAAAATTCTCTATGTATATGAAAAAATCGTAGATGAAGTAGAGTATGATGAGAGCGCGCCGGATAATCAGAACATCTACAGCGTATTTGTCAATCAGAAATCTGTATGTGCTGGATATTCGAAAGCAACGCAGTATTTGTTGGAACGGCTTGGCGTGTTCTGTACTTATGTGACGGGAAAGACGACGGAAGGCGGAAACCATGCGTGGAATCTGGTGAAATGTAACGGCGATTATTATTATGTCGACACAACTTGGGGAGATCCGGTGTTCCAACAGGAAGAAGGAGAAGATACATCCCGGGATGCAGAGCAAAATTCAGGTCAAGATGCAGAGGTTTCTGGTAATAAGGCAAATATCAGCTATGATTATATGTGTTGTGATGATACGCAGTTATTTCAGACACATATTCTGGATAAGGATACACAGATGCCAGAGTGCAGCAAGATGGATTGCAATTATTACGTGGTAAACGGAATGTATTACACAAAGTATGATGCCAAGAAGGTACTGGAAGCCATGAACCAGGCTATCTGGGCGAAGAAAAGTGCTACAATTTTTAAATTCGCAGATACATCCGTCTACAGTCAGGCGCACGATGACATTTTCCAGAAAGAACTTGCAAAAGCAGCGCAGAATCTGGCGGATTACTATGGATTATCGCAGGTGAAGTACCAGTACATCGATGACCCGAGATTACACAAGATTGTAATATTTTGGCAGTATTCATAAAAAAACAAAAATATCCGTTGAAAATCCTCGGATTATGTAGTATAATTTTTACAATTTGTGAAGACATAAATTGTCTGGTACCGATGGATGAAAAACGAGGCGGTTTTGTGCTTGCACAAACTGCCTTTTATTCTGTATTTTTAAGAAAAATTCTTTATAACAACGAATTTTTTTTGCCCAAATATAGAAAATGTACCTGAAGTACAGCAGTATGGATTCATGAAAAAAGAAAAAGAAACACAGAAGGGAAAAGGTGAATATATGAAAGCATTTCTTATATTAGAAGACGGGACTGTCTTTACCGGAACCAGTATCGGTTCGACAAAAGACATGATTAGCGAGATAGTGTTTAATACTTCAATGACAGGTTATCTGGAGGTATTAACCGACCCTTCTTATGCGGGACAGGCCGTAGTAATGACCTATCCATTGATTGGAAATTATGGCATCACACCGGATATGGAGTCAAGGAAGGCATGGCCGGATGGATATATCGTAAGAGAACTTTCCAGAATGCCAAGCAACTTCCGTTGTGAAGGAACACTTCAGGATTTCCTGAAAGAACAGGATATTCCAGGAATTGCAGGAATTGATACACGTGCCCTTACGAAGATTCTTCGTGAAAAGGGAACCATGAACGGAATGATCACCACGAACGAGAATTACAACTTAGATGAAATTCTCCCAAAACTGAAAGCATATACAGTTGGTGATGTGGTATCAAAAGTAACATGTGATGAAAAATATGTCTTAGAAGGCAATGGACCGAAGGTTGCTCTTATGGACTTCGGTGCAAAGAAGAACATTGCCAAGTCTTTAAATGAACGCGGCTGTGAAGTTACAGTTTATCCGGCAGGAACAAAAGCAGAAGAGATTATTGCTGCTAATCCGGACGGCATTATGTTGTCTAACGGACCTGGAGATCCGGAAACATGCGTATCTATTATCGAAGAGATCAAGAAGTTATACAATACTGATATTCCTATTTTTGCAATTTGTCTCGGACATCAGCTTATGGCACTTGCAAATGGTGCAAAGACTTATAAGTTGAAATATGGACACCGCGGCGGTAACCATCCGGTGAAGGATCTGACAAACAACAGAGTATACATTTCTTCACAGAACCATGGTTATGCAGTTGATGGTACAACCATTGATCCGGCTATCGCAAAAGAAGCATTTATCAATGTAAATGACGGAACCAACGAAGGACTTGCATACGAAGGAAAGAATATTTTCACAGTTCAGTTCCACCCGGAGGCTTGTCCTGGACCACAGGATTCCGGATACCTGTTTGATAGATTTATGGATATGATGAAAGGAGCAAAATAATGCCTAGAATTAAAGATATTAAGAAAGTGTTAGTAATTGGCTCTGGTCCTATTATCATTGGACAGGCAGCGGAGTTTGACTATGCAGGTACACAGGCCTGCCGTTCATTAAAAGAAGAAGGTCTGGAAGTAGTCCTTTTGAACTCTAACCCGGCTACGATCATGACAGATAAAGATATTGCAGACCGCGTATACATCGAGCCTCTGACAGTTGAGGTGGTAGAACAGCTGATCTTAAAGGAAAAACCAGACAGTGTCCTTCCTACACTGGGTGGACAGGCAGCACTGAACCTGGCTATGGAGCTGGATGAGAATGGATTCCTTGAAAGAAACAACGTACGTCTGATCGGTACTACTTCTGAGACGATCAAAAAGGCCGAAGACCGTCTGGAATTCAAGATGACAATGGAAAAAATCGGCGAGCCTTGTGCAGCTTCTAAAGTCGTAAAGGATGTACAGGCTGGTATCGAATTTGCTGAAAGTATCGGATATCCGGTTGTACTTCGTCCGGCTTACACACTTGGTGGAAGCGGCGGCGGAATTGCGGATAACAGAACAGAACTCGTAGAGATCCTGGAAAACGGACTTCGTCTTTCACGTGTTGGGGAAGTTCTGGTAGAACGTTGCATCGCAGGATGGAAAGAGATCGAGTACGAAGTAATGCGTGACAGCAATGGTAACTGCATTACCGTATGTAATATGGAAAACCTGGACCCTGTAGGTGTACATACCGGAGACAGTATCGTAGTAGCACCTTCTCAGACACTGAGCGATAAAGAGTACCAGATGCTCCGTACATCTGCTCTTAATATCATCAGTGAGTTAAATATCACTGGTGGATGTAACGTACAGTATGCGCTGAATCCAGATTCATTTGAGTACTGTGTAATCGAGGTTAACCCTCGTGTAAGCCGTTCTTCTGCACTTGCATCTAAGGCAACAGGATATCCGATTGCCAAGGTTGCAGCAAAGATCGCTCTTGGATATACACTGGACGAGATCAAGAACGCAGTAACAAAGAAGACATACGCAAGTTTCGAGCCTATGCTTGACTACTGTGTTGTAAAGATCCCGAGACTTCCATTTGATAAGTTCATCAGTGCAAAACGTACACTGACAACACAGATGAAAGCGACCGGAGAAGTTATGAGTATCTGTGATAACTTCGAGGGAGCACTTATGAAAGCCATCCGTTCTCTGGAACAGCATGTAGACAGCCTTATGTCTTATGACTTCTCTTATTTAAAAGGAGAAGAACTGTTAGAAGAACTGAAAGTTGTAGATGACCGTCGTATCTGGAAGATCGCAGAAGCAATCCGTCAGGGCATCAGCTACGAAGACATTCACAGAATTACAAAGATTGACAACTGGTTCATTGACAAGATCGCAATTCTCGTAGAGATGGAACAGAAATTAAAGACAGAAGAATTAACAGCAGAGACATTAAAAGAAGCAAAACGCTTAGAGTTCCCGGATAATGTGATCGCAGAACTGACAGGAAAGACAGAGCGTGAGATCCATGACCTTCGTCATGATAATGGCATCACAGCTTCTTATAAGATGGTTGATACCTGTGCGGCTGAGTTCGCAGCAGAGACACCATATTACTACTCTGTATTCGGAAGTGAGAATGAAGTAGTTGAAACTTCCGGCAAGAAGAAAGTACTGGTACTTGGTTCCGGACCGATCCGTATCGGACAGGGTATCGAGTTCGACTTCTGTTCTGTACATTGTACATGGGCATTTGCCAAAGAAGGATATGAGACGATTATTGTAAATAACAACCCTGAGACAGTAAGTACAGACTTCGATATCGCTGACAAGCTGTATTTCGAGCCTCTGACACCGGAAGATGTAGAAAGTATCGTAGATCTGGAAAAACCGGACGGAGCAGTTGTACAGTTCGGTGGACAGACAGCGATCAAGCTGACAGAATCTCTTATGAAGATGGGCGTTCCAATCCTTGGAACATCTGCTGAAAATGTAGATGCAGCCGAAGACCGTGAGCTGTTTGATGAGATTCTTGAGCAGTGCGAGATCCCAAGACCGACAGGTGGAACTGTATTTACAGCAGAAGAAGCGAAGAAAGTTGCAAACAGACTGGGTTATCCGGTACTGGTAAGACCTTCTTACGTACTTGGCGGACAGGGAATGCAGATTGCGATCAATGATCACGATATTGATGAGTTCATCGGAATCATCAACCGTATCGCACAGGATCATCCAATCCTGGTTGATAAATATTTACAGGGTAAAGAGATTGAGGTAGATGCCGTATGCGACGGTGAAGATATCCTGATTCCAGGTATCATGGAGCATATTGAGCGTGCGGGTATCCATTCCGGAGATAGTATCTCTGTATATCCTGCAAAGAGTATTTCTGATAAGACAAAACGTACTATTGAAGAATATACAAGACGACTTGCAAAATCCCTGCATGTCATCGGACTGATTAATATTCAGTTCATTGTGTGTGGTGAAGAGGTTTATGTTATCGAGGTAAACCCAAGATCCAGCCGTACGGTACCATACATTAGTAAAGTAACTGGAATTCCAATTGTTCCACTGGCAACAAAAGTGATTATCGGTCACAAGATCAAAGAACTTGGATACACACCGGGACTTCAGCCGGAGGCAGATTACTATGCAGTTAAAATGCCGGTATTCTCTTTTGAGAAGATCCGTGATGCAGATATCAGCCTTGGACCAGAAATGAAGTCCACAGGAGAGTGCCTTGGAATTGCCAAGACATTTGACGAGGCGCTATATAAAGCATTCTTAGGTGCAGGAATCAAACTTCCGAAATTTAGCAATATGATTATGACTGTCCGTGATGAGGATAAGGATGAGGCTGTAGAAATCGGTAAACGTTTTGAAAAGATCGGATACAAGATTTTTGCAACAAAAGGAACAGCAGAAGCACTTACAGAAGCAGGTGTGAAAGCAATTGCAGTCAACAAGATTGAACAGAGCACACCGAACCTCATGGATCTGATCCTTGGACATAAGATAGATCTTGTTATTGATACTCCGCCACAGGGAGCAGAACACTCCAAAGACGGTTTCGTAATTCGAAGAAGTGCAATTGAGACGGGTGTCAATGTCCTGACAGCTATCGATACAGCAAAAGCACTGATCACCAGTCTGGAGAATACAGATATTCAGAAACTGACACTGGTGGACATTGCAAAGATTCAGGCAGTATAGGCATTCTTGAAAGTAGAAAATATCATGAGATGAGGGTGGTATTGAAAAAGGCAGCCATGGCGCACATTGTCCGGTGGACAATGGTTTTGCGCCGACCGAAACGGAGTGTAGAC
>ENA-OPSF01000274-OPSF01000274.1-human-gut-metagenome-genome-assembly--contig:-NODE-274-length-46715-cov-3.706665_pt1 | contig 46715 bp, 32 predicted proteins | sample MGYA00241452_ERZ501896 | MGnify/ENA primary metagenome ERZ501896 (study PRJEB25962, sample SAMEA2042111) | human gut metagenome | biome: human gut; feature: human-associated habitat; material: faeces... | reverse complement strand
CAATACCTCGGTCAGACACAAGCCAATCCGGTGCAGGAACAACAGACAAAAAACAAAAATCACAGCTTATAAAACAATAGGGGAGAATGCTATCCCATCAGATAGCACTCTCCCCTCTGAATCAATTCTGTTCTTCATCTAACCATTCTTTTAGCTTTTTCTGTAACAGCTTTTTATCCGGCAAATATAATTTATACTCTTTTGCATAAATATTGGCATTTTCCGGGAGTGTTAAATCGACAAGAGCCTCATCACTTTGCTTACAGAGTAAGATACCAATCGTCGGATTTTCTCCCTCAATTTTCTCATACCGGTCATAATAGTTTACATACATCTGCATCTGTCCTAAATCCTGATGTGTAAGCTCATCAATCTTAAAATCAATCAAGACATAGCACCTTAACAGTCTGTTATACAAAACCAGATCAACATAAAAATTTTTGTCATTAAATGTAAATCTCTTTTGGCGCTGTTCAAAGAGAAATCCTTTCCCCAACTCCAAAAGAAACTTCTGCATTTTCCCAATTACTGCCGATTCCAGATCACTTTCATGATATGCTGCTTTATCCTCCAGTCCTGCAAACTCCAGTACATACGGAGTATGTAAAATATCTTCTGGTTTCTGCGGAACGGCACCTTCATTTGCCAATCGCATCACATCATTTTTATCTCTGCTCAATGCAAGTCTTTCATACAAACTGGAGTGAAATTGTCTTTTTAAGGTGCTTACATTCCAGTTAGAACGTATTGCTTCCTTTTCATAAAAGTCTCTTTCGTCCTTATCCTCTATACGCATAAGTATCTGATAATGTGTCCAGCTCAGCTTAAATGGCATTTTTTTGTATGCCGTTTCTAATTGTCCAATTCCTGATTGGACAATTCCAAAAGCCTGTTCAAATTGTCCAATTCCCGATTGGATAATTTCATCTTCTCTATCTTTGTAAGCCATGTAAAATTGACGCATTCCTGCAACATTGCTTCTTGAAAAACCTCTGCCATATTCTTCTGTCAAATATGATGACAAAGAATCCAAGACTTTTGCTCCATATTTTGCTCTTTCTGAACCCTGCTGTTCCTGCTCTATAATATATCTTCCAAGCAGAAAACTGGTAAGAACTGTAATTGCATTTGCCATTTGTCCCATATTACTTCTGGCACTGTCAATCAGCTTTTTTGATTTATCAAATAAATTTTGAAATTCGTTACTTTCTATTATTTCTAATTTTTCATTTTTCACACTAGAACCTCCAAACTGTCTATAACTGTCAGGTATTTTCTAAAATAGAAACATTCATTTTTCATCTGATATCATGACTCATACCGAAATTATACCTTACCCCATGATTTTTCTCAATCAATTTTATATGTCAAAAATTTGCCAAATTAAAAAAGCAGGTAGCCAGCCATTGCAACTGACTACCCACTCGATACCGCTATTCTTCTACCGCTTCTAATGAATTTTCCGCAAATTCCTTATCTGTCATGCCATCCAACTTTCTCAACACCTGCCTAGAAAGATCTTCCATATCGCTGTCCTTTATGTACGGCATTATCCGTCTGATTTCTTCCATCATCTTCATTCTGTTCTGTGTCTCAAAAACACACATGAAATTGATTTCTTCTACTGTGAATTTATTCATCACCCTACATCTCCCTATGCGAATTTTTTGATTTTTCCTGTTCCTTCGTATCCTTATTGTTTCCCTGTGTTGCTTCCTTCTGCTTAGCTGCCAGACGCTCCTTTAAGGAAGTACGAACCTGCGGCTTTTCCGCCTGTTCTTTCTTTTCTTCCTCACGATTGAATTTTTCCACGCCATTGTTGAGTCTCTCATCAATCATGTTATAATTCTGCTCCTCCAGTTCCTCAATCTTAGCAAGCGGCTTGTATTCTGCCAATTTCACAAGCAGTTCCTTTGCCTGTCTCTCACTGTCCTCGTCTATCCCCTCGTCAATAGATGCCTGTAAGAAAATACTTAGAGGTTTCACATTGCCAGTTCTTATATCATCAGCAATCATTTGTATCTGTGATTCTCTGTCTGATACCGAATCTCTATATCCATATGTATCAATCTCATAAGATAACTTGTCAAGTTCTGCCGCAAGTGCCTGTATTTTCTGCTCTTTTGTTTCCCGGTCAGTGACCTCTTTCTCCGGAAAGGCTGCAATCAATTTTTTTAGTGCATCCTGCACTTTCGGAGTGTCCCGAAGCTCCGGTGTGTAATTCAGGAAATCCACATCAATTCTCTTGCCGCTTACAATGTCTGCCTGCTCATCTTCCCATTCTTCAGTCCCCTCGATGTGCATATTTACACCAATAGAAGGAATCCCATGCATACGGGAAGGATCAATGGCATTGTAAAGTTTCATAGCTTCCTCTATCGTTTCAATGCCCTCATGGTATTCACCCATATTATGAAATTCTCCACACTCCGCAACCGTAAATGTGATATGGACTGTCTCCGGCTCAACCATAGGTTCTTTTTCCAGTTCAGACAGCACTTTTTCTTCTGATGCAAGTGCGTTTTGTTCCTGCACAACTTCTCTGCCCTGTGTGACAAGCTGATTATTGATCTGCTCCTGCTGTGCCTTCTCCTGCAGATAGGTTTCTACCTCCGGCAGATATGTCTCCAGCGTTCCAGTTTTTCCCTCTGTAATCGGGTTAATATCTACCTGAATACCTGCGATGTAAATACTATCCTCATGAAGCAGATTAAAAAGATCATCTTCTCTGGTGGAACCGATGTATTCCACAACCACATCCAGATCAGAATTTTCCTTTTCGATACCTCTGCAACGGCTCCCGGCTACAACCACATCCACAATCTCTGCATCCAGACCGTACTCATCTATCTGTGACTGCACATAGGCATATACCATCTTTTCTATGTCATCTGCACTCTGTCCGTCCAGACTATGAAACAATTCCTCTGTCTTTGCCCGAAAATCTGCAACCACATCCGGATTGTTCTCTCTAAATTCTGCCTGCTTTGCTTCCAAGTCTGCCTGTTCCACTTCCTCTGCTTTTTCAGATAGTTCCTCAAAATCAACAATCTCCGCTTCGGAACCTGCATACACCTCGCCCTGCAAAAATTCATCACGATAATACTGCTCTGTAACCGCTGAAAAGCGTGGTTCTTTCAGGTCTGCAATCACCATATCCATTGCACGCTGAATGGTAATATCCGGGTTGTCATAAACACCGCCATCTAGTAAATGATACTGCTCATTCAGAATGGAGTAATCATATCCCTCATCACATTCATGCATAAGGATATAACGGTCTGCGATATGTACCGCAAGCTCTGTCTGTATTTCGTTCTCCTTGCCTTCCAATGTCAGCATAAACTTCGGCAGTTCCGTAAATCCAAAAGAATCAACAAAGTGTGCGCTGTTCTCGCCATCCTCATGCAATACTACAATGTCGCTGACTGAAAGCGAATGAGCCTTATAATCTGCCGGGTGGTCAATATTGAACTTTGTATAGATTGCTTCCAATGTTTCCGACTGTGTCTGTCCCTGCAATTCCGTCAGTTCTCCCATATACACGAGCTTATAATTTTCCGGCAATACAGCATCAAAATTATCTTTGGTTATTCCCATACGCTTCAGGCTTTCCGTTCCTTCAAAGCGAAACTTATCCAGTTCAGGATCATCCTTCAACTGATAAATACCATATTTATCGGTATTTCCATACAAAAGCTGTGCTTCCCTGTTGGAATCACTCTCTGAAAGTTCTTCCTGCATCATCTGGAGCTTTCGTTCATTCAGCCAGTCCCCTTTTTCAATGCCACACATCCCGTCATGTTCTGTAATCTGTTTTCTATCGGATACAGTAGTCTCGGAACCGTCCGTATGCAGAAGATACACAGGCAAATCATGATCAAATAGTTCTATTGCCCTTTCCTGTGTCAGAGGAAACATTTCATTCCATGTATAGCCATATTCCTGCATTTCAGATACACCTACCATGCTATCCGGAAGTGCGTCGATTTCCGCCTCTGCATCAATCATTGCTAATGCAACATCCTGATTTCCATCCACTTCCTGTGCATAGATATGTTCTGCAAGCTCCCTGGTTTTTTCAATGTTCCCCAGCTTGTAGGCATAATTTACAATCAAATTTCTTTCAGCCTCGGAAAAGGCAGGCTGTCCATGTTCCAATCGGTTAATAATATGCTCTGCATGTTGCATGACAGACAGTTCCTCCACATCCGTCAGACCTGCATCAAAATCGTATTCATAATCCCAAAAATCCGGCATATTTCCATTTAATCCCTTACTACTGGACGCAAGTAACGTGATTTTCGCTCCCTGCTTTTCCATATATGAAAGGTAATTGCCATCCCATTCATTTTCATAAAGAGAAGCCATATCTTTAAGAATTTTCCCGACATCTTCCCTCGACATATTTGTGATTTTCAAGACCTCCCATTCGCTTTCAAAGGCGGAAGCGAACTTAACAACCACATCATCGGCATTGATCGGCTCCATTGCCTTATCATAGACCGCCTTTCTCTCCTTCATATCAATCAGCTCATCTGTATCTGTGTTATAACGCACATCCAGATGATACTCTCCGTACTCTCTGGAATCCTGATTGCCGATTTCCGTTGTCCATGCACCCCTGCTTTCCAAATATGCCTGTATGCTCAACTTGTCATCGTCTGTCATTTCTGACAATGCCTGCATCAGTTCCGGTCTGTCCATGCCATATACATCAAGCAGACTGAACTCTGAAAGGTCCGTATTCTGTATGAGGAGAATACTTTCCTTTGTCTGTTCCTGTGATACTTCCCTGTTCCTTTGTAATTCCTGTAATTGTTCCTCTATCCCGGTAATCAGCTCCGAAGCTGTCCTCCGTATCGTATCCATGGAAGCTCTCAGTTCCTTGGTATCTCTGCCACTGCTCCATCCGGCAATATATCCAAAGGAATAATCGGAAGTGTCCACTCCAAAATGCTGACATACCGTATAAGCTATGCTCTCCGCTTCCACCTCTTTAGTGTTGCGGTCTTTTCGCATCTGCTCATCCTGCTCCACTTCCTTGCTGTGCAGCTTGGAATGAGCCACCTCATGAATCATGGTCTTTAATGTCTGGCTCTCGCTCATGTTTTCCTGTACCGCAATCCGCTTTGCTTCCCTGTCATAGTAGCCTTTGGAATCTCCGGCTATCTCCTCCAGTTCAATCGGTACTGGTGAAATGGCTTCTACTGCACGAATCATATCCTGATACCCTTCCACATCTGAAAGAAGCTCCTTTGCCGCAAGTTCCGGTATCGGCTTTCCGTCTGTCTGCGCCACATCAAAAACAGATACTGCCCGGAATGCCGGAATTGTTATCTCGACTTCCTCTTTCTGCGGATTTCCGTCTTTATCAAGTAAAAGTTCTTGTGTGACCGGATCAATCTTGTCCCTCTCCTCTTTGATTTTATAGGGTGCAGGTGCAAGGATACGGATTGCCTTTTCCCCTTTATTTACATGACGCTCAAAATTTTTCTGCCAAGCCTTGTATCCGGCCACTAACGTAGCGTCAGGCTTTTGCATCGCAATTAAGAGCGTGTTGTTAAAACTGTAATTATGAAATTTTGACATTGTACTAAGATAATTGCGGTAACTATCGCTGTTGAATAAGTCCTGCAATCCCTGCTCCAGTTTGTCCGTAAGCTCCTGCACACGCTGTTTTTCTGTATTGTTGTCTGCCATAAACGACCTCCATCTTGTACGATAAAAAGCAGCCACTACGGACTGCCATTACATAAACTGCTATAACACTTTTTAATATTCCCAACCCAAATAATGCTGACAGGTTGGGAATAAACTTAGGAATAAAATAGATTTTCCTATAAAATTTCTTCTTTTTTCTTTGTCTTATCCGCTGCATCCCTTCCTGCAGGTGTCCCGGACACCCTTGCCTTCATTGCTGCGAGTTTTTCTTGCAATGAAGTCCGTTCTGCCGGTCGGTCTGACAGCTTACCACCCATAGCCGTTTTCCCAAGATTACTCTGCTTTGCTGGCATATCTGCGACCTCGTCCCTTTTGTTATCCACTGTTTTCACAGTTTCCTGTGGTTTTTCCGGTTCTGCGGCTTCATCATCCATACCAATCGCATCATCGCCCTTTTCATCCATGTTGAGTAAAGAATTAAGCTCTGCAAGACGTTCCAGCTTTTCAGATAGCTCCGCTTCCTGTGGAAATGGCTTATCTACCTCCGCTTTTGCTGTTTCAAGCTGATGTTCCACATTGGATAACTTCGTCTGTGCTTCCTCAAGCTGTGTCGGCATTGCTTCCAGTACATTGTTGATTCTTGTGATATTTCCAAGCGGATCAGAGCCGACTTCCATCGGGTGGCTCATGGCACCTTTAACATTCATCACAAACTTATTGTTGAAAGAATCAAAGGTTACATTCAGCTTAAATCCAAGATATTCACCTACATCCGCACTGGCATTGATACCTTTGATTTCCTTACACATGGCTATGATTGCAGTTCCCGCTTCCTTCTTGTCGGTGTATGGCTTTCCACCCACCTGCATAAAGAACTGCTCCTTATCCTCCGGCTTATTTTTCGCATATTTTTCCATATCAGCAGTAAAACCTTCGATACGTTCTTTGTAAACAGCGATCTGGTGCGGATAATGCTGTGTGATGTTATCCTCCAGCCTGTACTTCTGACTGGTATGATTTGCCTTCATCAGCTTTAACTTCGATACCTGAATATCAAGATCCATTTTTTCCTTTATGTAGGGATTACCTGTGGCAAGTGCCTTGACTTCTGCATAGGAAAGTGCCGCTTCGTCCACATCCTCACAGCTTCGCACCGGGGATTTACTGGTCATGATCTGTCCGATGAATTTCTGCTTATTCTCAATGAGCTGCCATGAATAACTGTCAAACGTACCTTCCGTAACATAACGAAATATCTTTACTTTATCATTCTGGTTGCCCTGTCGTAAGATTCTTCCCTCCTGCTGTTCAATGTCAGAAGGTCTCCAAGGCACATCCAGATGATGCAATGCAATCAGTCTGTCCTGCACATTCGTACCGGCTCCCATTTTGGCTGTGGAACCTAATAAAAAACGAACCTGTCCGCTTCTTACCTTTGCAAACAGCTCCGCTTTTCTAAGCTCTGTATTGGCATCATGGATAAATGCGATCTCCTGCTCCGGCACTCCCTTTTCCATGAGCTTATTTTTTATATCCTCATACACATTGAAAGTGCCATCGCCCTTCGGTGTGGAGAGGTCGCAGAAGATTAACTGTGCCGACTTCTGCTCTTTGGTGTTCTCCCATATCTCATAGGCTTTCTCCACACAGGTTGCCGCTTTGGAATTTTCCTCATCCGGCAACATATCATTGAGCAGCCTCTGATCAAGCGCCAGCTTTCTTCCGTCATTGGTAATCTTTAGCATATTGTCCTCGTAAGGCTGCACCTGTCTGTCCCGGACTGCTTCAGCACGTTCCGCAAGAGAAGCCACCATTTCTTTCTGAAATTCACTCGGCTTTAATACCACATTTTCATACTCTGCTTCCGGCACAGGAAGTTTTAACATATCCGGTGTCTGAATGTCCGCACTCTCCTTGAAAAGTGCAATCAGCTCCGGAAGATTGAAAAACTTCGCAAATCTTGTCTTTGCCCGGTATCCGGTTCCCTCCGGTGCAAGTTCTATGGCGGTCTGTGTTTCCCCAAAAGAAGCCGCCCACGCATCGAAATGTCCCAGTCCCAGCTTCTGAAGCGTACCATACTGTAAATATCTCATATTGGTATATAGCTCCGTCATGCTGTTGCTGATGGGTGTGCCTGTTGCAAATGTAATGCCTTTATTCCCTGTGATTTCAGAGATATATTGGCATTTATTGAACATATCGGAGGATTTTTTTGCATCCGTTGTCTGCACACCTGCAACATTGCTCATCTTCGTATACAAGAACAAATTTTTGTATGTATGGCTCTCGTCTACGAAAAGACGGTCAATACCAAGCTGCTCAAAAGTAACAACATCGTCCTTTTTCCCACTTGTCAGGCGTTCAAGTTTTGCTTCCAGATTTTTCTTCGTTTTCTCAAACTGCTTTACGGTAAAGTGCATACCGGTTTCTGCAGAGTATGCAGAAATGGACATTTCTAAGTCCTCCAGCTGCTTGTTAATGGATGCAATCTGACGTTCTGTAGAGAGGGGAATTCGCTCAAATTGCGAGTGACCGATAATAACTGCATCATAATCACCTGTAGCAATTCTGGAACAGAACCGTTTCCGGTTTTTCTTTTCAAAGTCCTTCTCTGTTGTTGCCAGAACATTTGCGCCGGGGTACAGGCGAAGGAATTCGCTTGCCCACTGCCCGATTAAGTGATTTGGTACAACAAACATAGATTTATTGCATAGTCCAATACGCTTAAGTTCCATTGCTGCGGCGGTCATGGTATAGGTTTTCCCAGCCCCTACGCTGTGTGCCAGAAGGGTATTTTTGCCATACAGGATATGTGCGATTGCATTTTTCTGGTGAGGGCGCAGAGAAATATCCGGTGTCATGCCTGGAAACTGTAAGTGACTGCCGTCATATTCTCTTGGACGGATTGTGTTAAACGTAGAGTTATAAACCTCGCAAAGTTCCTGCCTGCGTTGTGGATCGGAGAAAATCCAATCTTTAAAGGCTTCTTTGATCGCCTCTTGTTTATGCAGTGCAAGGGATGTTTCGGTTTTATTTAATACACGCTTATCCTTTCCGTCAGGGGTAGGGACGGAATCATAAATCTTTACATCACTCTGATTCAGGGTGCGCTCCAGAATATAGTAGCCGTTCATACGATCGGTGCCGTATGTTTTGGTTGTCAGCGGGTTGCCGGAGTCATTACCTTTATTGCTGATAAACCAGCGACCGGTCATAGGACTGTATTGTACCTTAATACTTGTTTTAATCATCATATAAGATGTTTTAAACACATCACGCATGAAATCCTCAATATATTTTGGCTCAATCCATGTTGCACCAAGACGAACCTCAATATCCGTAGCTGCCAGTTTCTCCGGCTGCACACGTTCCAATGCAGCTACATTTTCGGCATACATAGCATCATCTGCAGCATAGGATTTTGCAACGCTTAATTTTCTGACAACATTGCCGCTGAGATATTCATCTGCAGGCTCCCAATGCTGAGTGATAGGGTTCAAGAAAATAAGTCCTTTCAACTCCTTAATCATGGTATCCTGGTCTTTTCCTGTTAATTCTTCCATATATTCCAGATTAACCATAGCCTTCTCATTCATGGATGCTGCCAATGCGTCTACGGCAGTATCAGTATGTGTTACAGAGATAGGCTTATTGATGGTTCTCTTATGAAAAATATCCGCTTTTTTGAGGAATTTTCCTTCTTCGTCCAATACCTCCAGAGAGCAGAGCATATAGTAGCTGTAATCCTGCTCAAAGGCATTTTTATTACCCATGGATGTGATCGGGCCAAAATCCTTAAAAAATCCGTCATACAATGTATTCAGCTCAGTTTGTTTTTCCTTGACTTTATCATCGGAAATGTCTGTGAGCTGGCATTGAATCAGTTCATAGGTACAATCTCTGATTTTTACCAGACCTCTGATGCGATTTTCAGTTGCCTTGGCCACCTTAGTTGGATACATTACAGAATTTTCACGATAATATACTGTATCATCAATAACTGTAAAGCTATAGTTTTTCACATTCTGATCGGCAGGAATGGTGTTGTCAATTTCTTCATCATCCGAACCGAATAGGGTAATGGAATCTATTTTACCATGAATGTAGGATAGGGTAGATGATAACGCTGTAGAAAGTAATGTGTCAGGAAGTTCGGCACAGGTAGGACGCATACCAAACGGGCCTGATACCATTTTCATATTCCCAAGAACCATCTGAGGGAAAGCAGCGAAATACTTATTGATCCCGATACCGTCAAATGTTGTTGAAAGCTCTACCCAATCCGGAGTCTCTGCAAGCAGTCTGTCTCTTTTTTTCAGAATCAGAATATCTGCTACAGCCTCAGTATTTGCACTGCCTTTAAACGCTGTGTCTGGTAATCTGACAGCTCCTAATAACTCAGCACGTTCAGCAATGTATTTTCGTGCTGCAGAATTTTTCTTATCCATGGTATATCTCGATGTAATGAAGATGATAATACCGCCGGAGCGAACCTTATCAAGTGTCTTTGCAAAGAAATACTCATGGATAGGGAAATTCAGCTTATTATAAGCCGGATCGGAAACCTTATACTGACCAAAGGGTACGTTCCCAATCGCTACATCGAAGAAATCGTTCTGGAAATTTGTTCTCTCAAACCCACAGATTTGGATGTTTGCATTAGGATAGAGTTGTTTTGCGATCCTGCCGGAGATACTATCAAGCTCAACACCGTAGAGCTTGCTGTCCTGCCATTTATCGGGGAGCATGGAGAAGAAATTCCCGATGCCCATAGCCGGCTCTAATATATTGCCGTTTTCAAATCCAAGACGGTCTAACACCTGATAAATGAAACGGATAATATCCGGGCTGGTGTAATGTGCGTTTAAGACACTCTCACGAGCAGAAGTGTATTCACTGTCGGTTAATACAGTGCGCAGCTCCTCGTATTCCTTTGCCCATGCTTCCTTTGTATTATCAAAAGCATCACTTAGTCCGCCCCAACCGACGTATTCCGATAAGATCTGCTGTTCTTCAGCCGTTGCATAACGGTTTTGCTCCTCGATTTTTTTCAAGGTTTGAATTGCAGTGATATTTTTACGGAATTTATCCTTCGGTGAGAAGGTGTTGGCTTGCGTAAAACTATCGGTATCCTCCGAGAGCCGGAAGTTTGTGAGGTTGACCGGTTTAGGCAATGCAGCTGTGGCTACATTGTCTCCTACCATTGGGACGGCAGTATCCACCGCATCAAAATCCAATGTGTCTGTATCAGCCGTAGATCCACTTTCTACAGTCACTTTTTCTTCCTTTTCACAGGTTTTTTCATCGGGTTTTACACAATTTTTAGGTAAACCGTTCTTATATTTTCCGGATTGAACCAGCTCATGGATGCGTTGCTCAACTGTTTTCCACTTTAATAAGAGTTCAATATCGGCATTTAAAATATTACCTTTTCTAAGACGGATACCTTTTGCATCGTGATTTTCCCAAGAGTTATCACAAGCGGGCAGTGCATAATTTCCTCCACCTATGCCGTACTCGTTTTTCAAGAATTTAATGTTTTCCTCTTTAGAGTGACCCTGTTCAAAATAATTGAAAATGCGTACCTTGCCACCGGAGATGGAGCTTCCGCCGCATAAAATATAATCAATTTCATCCTGTGTAATGAAATCTACAGGTTTTACATTTACAACACCCGACGTACTGAACACTAATTTATCAATCAGAAGGTCAGCAACTTCATTTCGTACATCCTGCGGTGTATAAATCAGTCTGAAGCGTGGTTTTACCTCGCCGGAATCTAATCGTGCAATATCTCTGTCAATAAGGCTAATCAATAGCTGAAGATTTTCTTTTGTAGAAAACATCTTCTGCATATTCATTTCAGCATCTGACCAGATGTGTTTTTTTAGAAAATCTAATTCTTCTGGTGTTTCATTTACAATATCGTAGAAAAATGTTACAGCCATGTTTGCAATACGTTTTTCTTCAATCTCATCAATGCAGCTGATTTCATCAGCACTCATGTATGTGCCGTTTTCGATCATCTTACGAATAATAGATTCGATTTTCCCCCACGAATAAACCTCTGCATTTGGCTGTCTGGCAGAACTGCCATAGCTGATACGCATACCATCTGCATTAAACCATACAGAAGTCTTTAGTCCGTTGCCGAAGATAAAGCCTTTCCCTGTTTCACCGTATTCTTTCTGCAGGAAAGCTGCCATATATGCGGCATCTTTTCCCCTGCGGTATTTCTCATAGATACGGGTACGGCTGCTTGTCTTATTACCGCCTGTCCTTAAAATATTTTCTACCGTTTCTGCAGAAAAGGTCTGTAGGGTAGGGGGTGTAGGTACTGGCACCATAGATATAGAAGAAGTGTGGTTTATGTTTTCCGTACTTTCCGTATCGAAAAGAGAAACTTGGTGTATTGGTTCTGGTTTTCCTTCTTTTTTCTTATTTATTTTCTGCTCAATACCGGGGCGGTATATTTTTTTCTTAATTAGGCTGCCAATGAGTGCCTGCAGCAGATCCCAAGAGAAATGGGATTCTGCGGTACGGGTCAAAAAAGTACCTTCCCACATAAGCAGACCGGAATCATCCTTCTTATAGCCAAGTCGGTTGTTTTCTGGTGTGTTCAACTCGGTATATTCGTTGTTATAGATGCTTTTTAAATAAGACACACGTTTTTGTTTATCTGTATTCATATCGAAATAACGGATAACGTCAGTGCGTGAAACACTTAAAAATCTGTCATAACAAAGAATAAAGGCGATTGCTTTTGCATTTAAAAAAGGAGACAGCGATTCCTTTACTACGCTAACTCCTTTTCTGGACTGAGTATTTAATTGTAAATCAGCTCGTTCAGTATAATCTCCTCGGCTGATGCTTTGATGTTGTTCATCATGCCAACCCATTGGAGCTGATCCGTTGCTTTCATTTCTTCCGTCACACCTTCCAGCCTTTTCTGTCTGGTTATGAGAAATTCCAGACGCATTTCCGCCTGTTTCTGTATTTCCTTTAGATGGCTGTCCAGAGCATTCTGCTGAACCAGAGATTTGTAAAGCTCCGGTCTGCATTCCTGTAGGAACTTCTCCCGCATGTGTCCGTACTTCATTACCATTTTCTGTAGCACTTCCTTCCATATCAGCTGATTTATCTTGTTGGGATAAATTATACGCTGCGGCGGAAGTGGATTCAAGCGAATGGACACCCAATTTTTTCTTGCCGTATTTTTCTCTGCATTCTTTGTATTTTCTATTTGCCAAAATAGAGTTTCTGAAATAGAATTTCTCTATCGGATTTTCCTGATTTTCTGCATCAAATACGCCAATGAAGAAGAAAACACCTTTCTTATCTTTGGCTGTAATCAGATGCAAAATATATCCGGTTTTTAGCGGATAGAATTTCTTTTTTAAAATCATAAAATTTTCCCTCCTAAAAAACAAAAAGGGAGATATTATCAATAATATCTCCCACGTTTTTAACTCTTAATTATCATTCGGCAGTGCTAATGACTGCAGGAGCAGCCTATTATTTGGCGTATCCAAATATGCAGCATCGTGTTCTGCAGGAAACAGCATATCGTGAATGAGCTTTATACCGTCAAGTTCTGCCTGCACTGCGGCTTCTTTGTCGGTATAGAACACGTTCATGTAGTCTATACGCTCAATATGCGTAGCACCGTTGCCGTATGTACTACAGGCAATATAGTATCCACGTCTGGCATCCTTTTCGCTGATACCGTAGGCGATAGCCTCCTGTACCTGTTCATCTGTAATCTGTTTCATTGGCTGACCTCCTTATTCCTCTGTCTCCGACTGAATGGGATCAATCGGAATCTTACAAAAACCGTTCTCTGTAGGGAAAATCAGTTCCGGATACTCGTAAAGAGCAAAGAGTTCCTGCACCTGATCATCAGTAAGAGAACAGAAGTCCTCGCCGTCTACGCCGGTAAGGAAAAGGTGCCGACAATTACATCATACGGGTTACCATTTTTATCGCACAGCAGTCGATTTAAGGGCAGGCCTCTGAGCTTACCATCGTCATTGCAGACGATAACAGCGTTTTTGATGTTCGTGCCATATAAGGGAACAACCTGCATACAATCACCTTCGATCACCTGATAGATTGCTTCTAAGGTGTCAGGGATTGTTTTTACATAGGGCTTTCTCATAGGTTCCACTACTAATACTCTAATTTCTTTTTTCATAAAATTTTCCTCCTTTTTTCCATATAAAAAAAGACGGACTATATGCTCGTCTTTTTCTACCAGTTCTTTGTTCTGCAAGATTTGAAATACATTTTTAGAAGCTTCTTTGCTTCATCCTCGGTCAAACCGTCGATGATTTCAGATACTTCCGTAAGATTTGATGTATTATCCAATCTATTGTGGATTTCCTGCAGTCTTATTGCATCTTTGATGAGTTCGTTGAATTCATCCATGTTTCTCACTCCTTTTTCATCTGATTAAATAAATCCTTTTATCACTCCTTTTCACATTTTTGGTTTTCAGACAACAAAAAAAGGCAGCCTGTAAAAAAATACAGACTGCCACTATTAAAAAAATAACAAATTCAACTTAACAATAGCATGATTGTAGGAATTTGTCAATCAAAAAGGATAAATTCCCTTGTTTGGGGATGCTCACCGGTGCTATAATGTGTTATAAGTATAACATATAGAGAAATGAGGGGAACACATGGCTTTAGATTTATCTAAGTACATAAATCAAAGAATCCCATTGCCGAAAGAGAAGATGTCTGTTTATGAATTGGCAGACTATCTGACCGATGAAGGCTATGAAATTACGAAAATAACGAACAGTCCAGCTAATAAGCTGGTGTATGTAAATAATCAATACCACATCACCCTTCGGGGACTGGTAAGAAAAATCGGAAGAAACAAGGAGAATTTTTCTGCGTGGGAGAAGGAACGGAAAGAGCAGCAGATTTGTAAATCGGTTAATATTGACCGAAATCTGTTCGATCTATTTGCAAAGGCAACCAATCATGCTCCGTTTGCGACGTGGGTGAAGCAAAAAGTCATGGAGGAAATCTATGGCAGTTGGCAATCAAAGCTTGTTCCGCCCAAGGAGTATGAGCTGGTAAATGGTATGATTCTCGTTGATGATGGTGAATCAATTTCATTTTGCCATATTTCGGAATTCCAAAGCAGGGCGTTCAAGCTCTGGACTAGAATCCCGTCTCGCTCTAATACGGAGTTTCGAGTACAGGATAAGAAAAATAATGAAGAGAAGCAGGAGGGAGGTGTATAGCAGAATGGATGAGTTTATTGTTGATGTAAATCGGCGGCTGACGTTTCAGGATGGTGTCAGATGGCGATTTCGACCGGACAATCCATTTATCCGGACGATAGAGTTCGGGATTCGTCCAAAGGATATGACGGATGAGGAGGACTTTATTGCTTATGTTGCCTGTCGGATCTGGAATACAGCGAGCCAAAGGGAAAATGCTTTTTGGCGGTATGCCTTAGAGTATGAAAAAGAAAATGAAGAAAAGCCGTTTGCTACAATATGCAATTATTTGAACAAGTCGGTATATTCCATTATAAAAAGGAAAAAGCCCATATCCGGCTGGATTACTTATATATCTGAATTTACGGTGTATGAAGATGTATTAGGCAAAATGGGTATAGAGCGAAAGCAGCTTGAGCCGAAGATTTTAATGGCGATTGCTGATATTTTGCAGTACAGTTTTCTGATTAAGCCGGAATATGGCTTTATCTGTGCAGATGAGACGTTACCGGAATCACTGCAATTTGCTGAATTTAAAAAGTTTGGTCAGGTCGGTCAAACTACGGTGTTTATCAAAAATTTCAAGTAAAATGTTCGCCCAGGGCATTTGAGGAAGGAGTTAATCATGAAAGCCGCATTAAACAAAATGGTTGAAAAGACACATGGTCTTATTTTGAGGTTTGGCCATACATCGAAGAATATGGCTGTACAGGTCGATGAATACATCGGCAGTCAAATAGACGAGAGATACGAAAATTTGATAACAGGGAAACCGAGGGAAGATAGAAAGAAAAGAGAATTGGTACGGTTTTTATCTAGTATAGTCTTTCTTCTGGCAGTTACAGTCCTTGTGGCTGTGCCGGTTGTTGGACTTTTTTCGACAATTAAGAATAGTGTGATTAGGCACACGATAAAGAGCCCGGATGAATTGGCTACGGGCATGGCAAATCAAGAATACAATCCGGATGAGCAAATGCTTTCCGACTTATATATGCCAGACGTGACTGCAGGAGATGATCTGCAGGACGGAAACACAGGGTATCAGAGAATAACAATAATAGAATAAGGAGTAGAAAAAGGGCAGCACTTCAGGTGCTGCCTTTTACTGTTTTGTAATGGATATTATACTTTCCAGTGGGATTTTGGTTTTATCCGAAAAAATAAGAACCTGATTATCCGCATCAATTCTTTTTAGAGTGCCGGTTTTATTATGATATGCACCGCCAGATTTCAGAGCATCCGGCACAAAGTAGGTTATGGTTACTTCTATGGGCAGTAGATCTATCAGGTTGAAAAGGGTTTGATTGATTTCGTCTACCTGTTCCTGAGATAGAGTAGGAGCAGCTGCGGTCTGCCGTTCAGATTCCTTAATGGCTGCACCATATCCGGTTAATGCTGCAAATGGAGCAAATTGGGCAGCTCGGTCGAGGAGTGGCATCTGAGGATGTTTTTTTGAAATGTGATGTGGCATATAAATCATATCGGCATATTTGTCAGTCATGCTTTATGACCTCCTATTTGAGCGTTTCGTTCTTTTGCAGTAGCACCGTCCTGTAGGCTGATTCCCTTCAGGATGGCATTTTTTCCGAATTTGTGCTTTATATCGAGTAACGCTTGCTGCAGCTTTCTTTCTTTTTCATGTTCCACTTTATTTTTTTCTTCTTCCATTTTCTTTTCGGCATAGTCCGTAAACAGGTCTATTTGCTCGTATACGGCGTTTTTAGGAATATCCGACTCGTATATTACATGATTTGCTACAAGGGCAATACGGCGTATCAGAAGGCTTGTGTCAATGATACAGTCAAATAGCTGTGTTGCACAGGACACGAATTTTTTTGTAGATGAGGTGAAGCCGTCCAAGGAAATTGTACCATGTGCGTGATTGGGAACAGCTCGACCATAACGATCAGTTTTTATAGTTCCTTTATAGGCAGTTCTTTTTTCTGCCGAATTAAGATTTTCAATATCATATCCAACAGTGAGAACAAGCTGATCTGCAGCTAATTTCTTTTCAAACAAATCCATAGAAAGCTGGTCAGCCATTTCTTTTATAATCAATTTTGCTTTTTCTGCGGTATATGGGCAGGACAAAACCTGACTTGTCCCTACACTGCTTGCCTGTGGTCGATATGCCTTAATTTCTTTCATGGTGCAAGGCTCCCAACCCCATGCGTGATCTATCAAAAGTTCTGCATTGATTCCAAACAACCGATAGAGTAAATCTTCATTATGTGGGTTTGTGGGGCTGCCGATGGAGCATCGGGCCACATCACCCATAGTATAGATACCATGCTCGGCGAGTTTTTTTGCATAGCCTTCCCTACACGCCAGAAGTCGGTGATTGGCTGATGATTCCATAAGAGTTTTCGGTAGCTTATTTCATCCAGTTTGGCGATACATACGCCGTCCTTATCCGGCTCGACGTGTTTTGCTACAATATCCATTGCGATTTTTGCAAGGTATAAATTACTGCCAATGCCTGCAGTGGCAGTGATTCCTGTTTGCTGCAGTACATCTTTAATGATTTTTTTTGCAAATTCGTGAGCAGAAAGACCGGAGGATTTCAGATAATTGGTTACATCCATGAATACCTCATCAATGGAGTATACATGAATATCTTCCGGAGCAACATATTTCATATAGATTTCGTAGATTGCTGTGCTTTGGGTAATATAGTAGCTCATGCGTGGCGGTGCAATGATATAATCAACGGCAAGAGCAGGGTTTTTATTTAGCTCCAAGCTGTTAAAGGATGTGCCACACTGCTTATGGTCTGGTGCTTTATATTTTCGCTCAGCATTTATTTCCTTTACTTTCTGAACCACTTCAAAAAGGCGAGGTCTGCCAGGGACACCAAGCCGTTTTAGGGCAGGGGACACCGCAAGACAGATGGTTTTTTCAGTTCTTGTTTGGTCTGCAACTACAAGATTGGTTGTCATTGGATCAAGATTGCGTGATACACACTCTACGGAGGCGTAGTATGATTTTAGGTCGATAGCGATATAGGTACGATTTTGATTTTTCATAAGACACCTCCTACTGCAAATACAGAACGTATGTTCTATATTGAATTTTACACTATTGCAGAAGGATTGTCAATATGGGAAAGAATGGATGTTTCATTGAAATAAAGGGTATTGTCTAAAATGACAGTACCCTTCATACCTATGATTCAGTTATTATTTAATTTTTCTTGGTACAGTTTCATTAGTTCAGCAACGCATATACTTTCTGTCATATCTTTAATAGAAAATCCATACGCCTGCATTACTGCTCTATCATTGTTTTGATGTGCTTTTCTTAATTCAGGGGGCATGGCAACTTCATCATAGAGATCGGCAAGACTGCTGTCTGGGTATAGTAATCTGGCATCGAGAATAGCTTTTGCAGTCTGCTCAATCTTCTGCTTTTGTTGTACGGACGGGGTTGGCCAGGGGAAGTTATTGTAGACAATATCATTAGAATAACGATAATCACTTTTGATTCTTCCACAAACAGTACGCATCCATGCCATGTGTACATTAGACGTTAATACTCCAAACTGATACAGTGTAGCATTTGGAATCATATTATTTGCATCACCGCAAATAATATCTGAGTTTACGAATCCAAATGGAATGTATCTCCTGTTTTCTGAAGAATGTCTAGGAATTAAGATATAATTTGTTTCTGGTTGTCTTAACTCCATAAATCGCAATGGAAATTCAGCATATTTGCGAGTTGCTTTTTTGGTGCTTGATAATCTGAAATTTTTTACAGCATCCACTCGTTCTTTAACTAATGGCATTTTTAATAGCTCAGATGGTGAGATATGAATTAACCATAAACACCATCTGGGAATATTATGCAGATATTCTCTTGCTCCAAAAAATTGTTTTATATATTTTAATGATTGTGGCTCCTTTTCTGAGAACAAATTATATTCTTCTTGGTCTAAAAAGAAATTTCCACCATCTACAGGACTACTGCCCTTTACCATTTCCGGCACATCACAAATAGGCTTTTTATTACTTTCTACAAATATATCAGGTGCATTAACAAGATACGCATTGATATTATCGACTATTTGGAAACGGTCGGAAGAATACAATACTCGCTCTTTTGTATTAAGTTTTGTGCTGAATCCCACAATAACACAATGAACGTGGGCTTTCTGGCTTGCTTCACTGTCCCATATAAAAGTGCGATGTGCAAAATCTATGTGAATATGAAAGCGTTCATATAGAGGTTTCCAAACAGCTGCTACCTGCTCACCCTGTGTAATTGAGTTTGTCGATACAAAGGCTGTTTGAATGACTGTATTCTGCATAAGCTGAGCTGCTTTGAAGTACCATCCGGCAACATAGTCAACCTTTCCTGCTGTCTTATATGGTTTTCCATTTTCATCCACATAGATAGATAATATATCCTCTTTTTGTTCTTTTGTTTGCAGGGAATATCCGATAAACGGAGGATTTCCCATGATATAGGAGAGCTCATTTTTAGGTACAATGTTTTCCCAATCTATACGAAGAGCATTGCCCTCTGTAATATTGGCATTTGTTTTCAGTGGCAAAAAATCAAGGTGCATCAGCACAATGCTTTCAGTTTCTTTCATCATTTGGCTTTCTGCAATCCATAAGGCAGTTTTTGCTACAGTCACAGCAAAATCATTGATTTCGATACCATAGAATTGACTGATTGACACCTGTATTGGACTTATCAATTCATCGCCTAAAACAATTTGGTTTTGTTGCAATATTCTCAATACATCATTTTCAAGACGACGTAAACAGATATATGTTTCTGTTAAGAAGTTTCCAGAGCCACAAGCAGGGTCTAAAAATGACAGGGATGCTAATTTCTTCTGAAAATCTTGTAATTTTCTTTTCTGAGTTCTGGCAACTGCGGTTTGGCGAATTTCATTAAATTCTGCTTTTAGCTCGTTTAGAAATAATGGATCAATGACTTTATGTATATTTTCAATAGAGGTATAGTGCATACCGCCACTACGTCGGGTTTCAGGGTTTAATGTGCTTTCAAACACAGCACCGAAAATAGTGGGGCTGATTTCAGACCAGTTAAATTCATCACTGGCTTTGTTCAGTAGCAACTCACGAATTTCATCAGTGAAAGGTGGTATTTCAATATCTTCGTTTGCAAATAATCCACCATTTACATAAGGGAAAGCAGCCAATTCAGGGAAATCGTCTTTCAAATATTTATCCCGTTTTTCAATGGGTGTATCGAGAATTTTAAAAAGGTCTGTCAATGCACGTCGCAGTTTCCTTGTTTCAAATTCCGCAAGATAATCATGGAACATTCCATGCCTTCCGAAAATACCGGCATCTTCGGCATAAAGGCAGAACACTAGGCGAACACATAGAATATTTAGACTTTTCATTGCTTGCTCACTTGTTGGATCTGCGTATTGCTTTGCAAACGCATCATAAAGCAGTCCGACAATTTCACCTGCAGCTATGGATACTTCCATTTCTCGCTTTAAATGCTCGTTTCCATTATCAACAAGAAACTGTAGGCGATAGAATTCCTTATCCAGATTTTTTAACAAAATTTCTTCCGGTTCTCCTCCGGGGCGTTCCATATCATATACAAGAAATGTGCTGAAATTGCAGGTTACAACCCAGCGAGGATGTTGCGATACAGGCAGTTCGGTAATATATTTTTTTGCCTGTTGGAAAGGCGTTAATAGAGTGCCGTCTGATTGTCTGATTGGTTTTCGCAGGTCTTTCTCAAGACTTTTTTGTTCTATCAAGACCTTGGTTGCGGGAATTACACCATCAATAAAACTTGTATGGTCAAGATGCACTTGTTCCTCGAAATTTATGAACTGTTCGGGGTGATCCACACCATACACATCTCGTAGTAAAGATAGCCAAAAAGACTGACTTTCACCTTTTTCATAGCCTTTTTCTTTCCAGTATTCAGAAAATTGTTTTGCTGCTTCACGCTGTTGCCTATCGTCCATAAATCTAATTCCTTTCAATCTATTTTCTGTAGCATAGCAAAATAGGGAGATAAGACATATCTCCCTAGTCATTAAATGTTCGCATTTTAAGCTGTAAAGCACTTAAATTACACAAAAATCCTTATATACCAATATTATATTGACTTTTTACAAAAAACTCAATTAAAAAAATAAAAAAATTACTATAAAGGCAGGAAAAGCTAAAGATATATTGCAAAATTTAAAAGGAATTGTGGGTATTTGTTGTAGACTTTTTTTTTGTGCTTATTTAAAATTCATGTGTCTGTTTGCTTGCTGTTAGCTGTATAACACATTATAATAATAGTATGTAGAACTTTATCGAGAAAAGGAGGGAAATGCGACACATGGATGTATTTGAAAATTTGAATGAGCAACAAATTAAGGCAGTCAGTCAGATTGATGGGCCTATGCTTGTTCTTGCCGGAGCAGGCAGTGGGAAAACTACTGTTTTGGTTCGTAGAATTATCTATATGATTGAGCAGGGGATAGCTCCTGATAATATTTTGGCTATTACATTCAGCCACAAGGCGGCTATGGAAATGCGTAGCCGGGTATTAAAAAATGTGCCGGATAACCTTGGTCGCAATGTTAAGGTAAAAACCTTTCATGCCCTGTGTGCAGAAATACTGAGGAATGAAAAAGAAGCGTTGGGGACGTATATTTTCCATAGAGAAGTACCCGGTTTTGTTATTTGTAGCACTGATGATTGCCTTTCTGCAGTACAGGAGGCATTGGAAAAGAATCATCTGGCTGGATTGCCGGAATTGACTGCAGAAGGAATTCTGGAGCGAATCAATAGGGTGAAAAATGAAGGCGTGTCTGTTGATGCCTTCAGAGAACAGTGGCTGATAACAAGAAATTTTGTGGATGATGTATTTCTAAAAGTCTATCGGGAGTACCAGGCAATTTTGCAGAAGAACCTTTGTCTGGATTTTAATGACCTGATCATGTATGTGTTGGAGCTTTTTGAAAAGTGTCCGGAGATTCTGAAAAAGTATCAGGAGCGATACCGTTATATTATGGTGGACGAGTATCAGGATACGAACCATCTGCAGTATGAGTTGGTACAGAACCTTGCAGACGGCTATAAAAATCTGTGCGTAGTCGGTGATGATGACCAGAGCATTTACGGGTTTCGTGGAGCAGATATTAACAATATTCTGCATTTTAAAAAGGACTACTCGCAGGTGGAAGTAGTAATTCTGTCACAGAATTACCGGTCGAGTGGCTACATTGTTGATGCAGCTAATTCGGTTATTGCAAATAACAAAAACAGGATAGAGAAGAAAATGTTTACCAATCTGTCTGGGCAGAGTATCCTTCATATTGCAAGGACAGAAAATGCTGTAGATGAAGCAGCACTGGTAGTAAATTCTATTGAGGTATCCCATAAACAGGGGATTCCATACAATGAAATTGCCGTGATTTATAGAATTAACGGCATAAGCATAGAAATCCAAAAAGAACTGACACGAAGGGGTATCCCGTATCGCTTGGCACAGGGAATTGGGATTATGGATCACAAGGAAACAAAGGACGTTCTTGCCTATTTACGGCTGATTGATAATCCTAATGACGATATTGACGTGCTGTAAATGTGCCTGCAAAGAGAGTCCCTGATCGGGCTTTTGATACACTGACCACGTTTGCCAGAAAACAGCATATATCCCTGTATGCGGCCCTGAAAAGGAGTAATGAGGTGTGGCCCAGTGTAGAAACGCCCTGTGAGAATAAATGCTTTGTGCGGCTGATAGAGTATCTACAGAAGGCAGCGCAGGAAATGTCGATTCCTGAGTTAATAAATGAAGTGCTTGATAAATCAGGGTACGAGGATTTCATCCAGAAGAATTACCCGAAATATACGATGCAGTATGTCTTTGATATGATTGAGTTTGCAAGGACATTTGACAGCGAAGGGAAGGGCAGGAATGAATTCCTTGAAGAAATAGCGTTTATGACTGATGCGGACAAAGATGATTCGATTGATGCGGTTAATTTGCTGTCCGGACATCGCTGTAAAGGTCTGGAATTTGATTTGGTTTATATCATTGGTCTGGAGGACGGCATTTTACCACACGCTAATGCGATTGAAAGTGGTAGTCGGTTTGATGCTATGGAAGAAGAACGGAGATTGTTTTATGTAATGCTTACCAGAGCAAAGAAGTACTTATTTATTACCTCTGCAAAGGAACGGGAATCGAAATTTAACATTGTAAGCCGTCCGGTTTCAAGATTTGTCCGAGAATTGAGCAAAAAAGGTGAACTTTAAAAAATTTTTTTCCAAAGTAAAAAGCTTAATTTAAAAAGGAAAACACAGCATCTTGTGATGGTTTTATAAATACCCATGCTAAATTGTGTAAAAATGAATACAAATAGCCCGAAAAACGGTGCAGTCTACCAAAAATGGAGCTGCACTGTTTTTTTGATTCATTTGATTTATATTTCTTTAACGGATATAATATCAAGAAAAATGATTGTATTGATTTCTGTAAAATGTGCCAAATAAAAAATGGGAATTGAGGTGAGATAAATGAACGAAGTAGGGGAAATGATACGTCATTACAGGAAGAAAATGGGTTATTCACAGAAGGACTTATCTGAGAAAGTGGGTATTGCACGAACAACAGTTGTCTCTATTGAAAATGGAACAGCCTCGCCAAGTGAAGAAACTATTTACAAGATTTCAAAGGTGCTTGGTATATCTATTGGGCAAAGGATTAAGATGTACCGTTGTAAACGAGGACTATCACAGTCAGAGCTTGCGAGAAGGGTAGCGATAAATCCATCAGGGCTATCTCGTATAGAAGCAGGCAAAGAAGCACTGAGTAAGGCTGCTTCAGAACGCATTTGTCAGGTGCTTGATATATCCCCGGATAGATTAAAACCGTTTATCATGCCGCCGAGGAAGATAAAAAAGAAACTGCAGCAGCTAACGGAAAATGAGCTTATGGATAAGTTTAATGCCTATCATCCGATTCTGGTTCGTATATTAAAAACGGAAAATGAGGATGATTATGGGGAATTGTTTCCGGCGGTGTTGGATGCTATATATTCAACATCGAATGACGAGGTATCCGGCGAATTGGTTGCAATTTTTCGCCACGGAAACCAAGGGGTGCTGAAGCTCAAGGATTATAGGACAAAATGGATTGGGTACTCCTATGATGAGGAGCTGCTTGATAATGAAAAAAGAGAAATATGACAAAATGAGCCTTGGAATGTGAATTCAAGGCCCATTTTATTTTTGTAGTAGGGTAGGATTATGAATTTTTCCCAAGCAGCCAATCGGGAAGGTATTTTACCTGTATGTCGTTATAGTTGCCGGGAGTGAAACGATCTGCGGTAAGGACAATTTTTTCGTAGTTGTCTCTGATATTTGATAACGGTTTGAGTTCACGTTCAAAGGTTTCTTTTACTGTCATGTCTGCAGTGACTTGGATATAGCTATGGTATGCCAAAAATCAATTTATATGCCGAAATGGGAATATAATACTAAAATTTCTGCGTCATATTCCTATTTCGGCACATTTAAGAGGGCGAAATCAGTCCTCTGTCGGAAAATGGATAATATTGGGGTTTTCATTCAGAGTATCTGGTTGCTTGAGTTCCGCAGCTGCTCCAAGTTCTCTGGCGGCTTCAGCCGTCAGGTTAGGGAAGATTTCATCATACAACAGCTGACGAGCCTTTGTAATTGTGCTTGCGGAGCAGCCCAATTTCTGTAGAGTACAAATCAGATAGCCTGCAATATGGGAGTTAAATGCTCCGGTTTCTATGATTTCATCTTTTTCTTCCTCGCTTTTATACATCATCTCATAAAACAGGGAGATAGATTCGTTTTCCTCGTCCCAGTCATCTTCATCATCAGAAAATGGTTCATCATCGTCAAAATCTTCATTAAACAGTGCTTCTTCGTTTGTTTTTTGTTCATACACCTCAGCTAGGAAGGGGTCAGCTTCCCAACCGAGTAGATATCCTGCGGTTGTGTGCAGCACAGTAGCGATATGTCGTGCCAGTTCGTAGGGCAGCTCTTTTCTATCGGTTTCATAGCTTTTCAGTATAAAGATTGGTACGTTTATTTTATCTGCTAATTCAGAGAGTTTCATTTTTTCTTTTTTGCGAGAATATTTTATTCGCATTCCCGGAGTTGGTTGTTTCATTGTGGACACCTCATTTCTTTTTTTGTAGACTAATTATAGCATAGGGATAAAATGTGTTTCCATTGATTGGACTTCTAAGTTAAAAAAGATTTTTAGATTTATAAGATAATTCGTGTCATGTCTTTTCATTGTAGCAACCAAATAGATGTTACTCGTGAAGGAAATATTCTCTGACATCATACGGCAATGAAGAATTTTAGGTCTATATATGAATTTTTTATTCGTTTTCGTTGCTTCGTATTGCTATTTTTTAAAAAAGTGGATATACTTAATTTGGAGGTGGACACTATGAATGAAACTTCTAAAGGAACTCTTATTGTACGCATTCAGCGGGCAAGCATCAAGAACTTTAGAAATGTTGAATACGGGGACATTCGTTTCCCATGCAATTATAGTGAAAATATTTTTGCACCGAGAGCTGATGTCCTCGGTATTTACGGGCAGAATGGTTCCGGCAAAACGACATTTATCGATACACTTGAAATTCTTAAAGTATTATTGTCCGGAAAAAAAGTCGGAGCCGAATTATCAGATTGTATTTCTTTTGGACAGGAACAGGCAGAACTACAATTTGAGTTTAGCATCCTCAAGCTGAATGAGGGAAATGTTGCGTACAGACGGCGATTTATCTATGCTGCTACCTTGAGCAAGGAGACGATTGATGAAACCATCAAATGTGTCACATTCAGTAGCAATCCAGAAAAGACTTCTCGGCTGAAAACTATCTTTGAGTGTACGCATCAGGAGGAAGATGATGTATTCACACCGCAGGTGAAATTGGAATCGCTGTTCGGCTCTAAGCAAAGTGCAAAAATGAATGAACTTCGTGTTACGAAGTTGCTGTGCCAAAAGGAACACCGTTCGTTTCTTTTTGCTCCGGAGTTTTTGAAGATGCTCCATGAAGCAGTGCAGGACAATGATGATGGAGTTGAGCCACTGTATGAAATGGCACTTTATGCCAAGACTTCGCTCTTTGTCATTCTAAACCGCAATAACGGACTGATTTCGTTGGATGCAGCTATTCCCGTGAACTTCCGAACGGAAACGGCTGGCGGCATGTTCACACTGCCAATCGACCAACCAAAAACAATACCGACTCAGTTCTTGGAGATTATTCGACAAGTTATATCAACCATCAGCACCGTCCTTTGCAAAATCATCCCCGGCGTTAAATTGACGCTTGTGGAACTCGGTACGGAGCTTATGGATGACGGTGTACAGGGGACTAAAATCCAGTTAGCACGAGAACTACTCTGTGCTAATGGCGAAATGCAACGTTTGCCTTTGAAGTATGAATCCGAGGGCATCAAAAAAATTACTTCGATCCTGCATTTGCTGATCGCTGCATATAACAATCCGTCTATTACACTTGCGGTTGATGAGTTGGATGCCGGCATCTACGAGTATTTGCTGGGCGAGCTGCTGCGGATCATGCAAAACTCTGGTAAGGGTCAGCTGATCTTCACCTCGCACAATCTTTATCCGCTGGAAACGTTGGAGAGTAATTCTATCGTCTTTACAACAACTAATCCCGGTGCTCGATATACTCGTATCAAAAGTGTGCGGGCAACAAATAATCTGCGTTCTATGTATCTGCGTGAAGTCATTTTAGGAAGTGATGATGACGAAGTTCTTTACGAAGAAACTAATGTGTCCGAAATCGCTCATGCAATGAGAATTGTCGGCAAGCGTATGGAGAGCATTTCTTTGACGGAGGACGCATCTGTGGAGGTGTCCAATGGCTAAAAAGAAAGTTATGCTCTTTATAGTAGAAGGGCCGACGGATGAAACCAGTCTGTCTACGGTCTTGAACCGTATTTTTTCTTCCTCAACGGTAAAATTTCAGGTTGTTCATGGTGACATCCTGACCCGCGACTTCACTTCTTCGGATAAGATCGTGGCTGCCGTTTGGGAGCAGGTCAAGGAGTTTATGGGCAGTATCTACAGAAAGAGTGATATTTGCCGAATTGTTCATCTAACAGATATGGACGGTGTCTTTATCCCTGATGATGCTGTTGTCGAAGATGATACGATGGAAATTAGCACTCCGCCTTACTATACGGAAACACAAATTAAAACACCGAATCGTGCAGGAATTCTTGATCGAAACCAACGCAAACGGAACAATATTGATAGACTCTCTGCTTGTCCTAAAATTGCGGGTATTCCTTACAGTATGTACTATTTTTCTTTGAATCTAGAGCATATTCTTCATGGAAGAACAAATCTTTCGGATTGGGATAAAATTCGGTGCGCTGAGGAGTTTGACTTGAAGTATGGCGATGATCCAGATGGATTTACTTTGTTTATGAAAGAATCTTCGTTCTCTGTATGTGATGATTATCGCAGTTCATGGGCATTTATCAAGACAGAGTTACATTCTCTGGAGCGATATAGTAATTTCGGTATAGAATTACCGCCTGTTGAGGAGATAGAAGCCGAAACCAATAACTGATTTTCAGGAATAAAAACCGGAACGAAGGATTAGCAAGCAATGAACAATTTCTCTTTGCTTATTATTCGTTAGGCTATTCGCTTTCAGTTTACTGTAGAGTATCACATCCCTCCGAATTTTTCAGAGGGATGTTTTCGCCAGCAGATTGTTTCGTATCTTGTCCGGATTTTCGGTATTCGCATTTTATAAATTGATTTTTTCTGTTATATCAATAACTATTCGCAAAAGCTGCGTTTTGCGAATAGTTATTAAAAGATAATAATTATCGTTTGCCGCCCTGCCCTATTAACTATTCAGTTTATAAAAAATTCCACTTACTTTGCAAAAAATATTTGCAAAGTAAGTGGAAAAAGTGCTATAGCAACTTAGTGTTCTGTTATAGGAGATTTATCAGCGGACACGAACCGTAGCTGTGTAGGTTTCACCGTTATAGCGGATGGAAATTTCATATCTGCCAGCTTCAACAGAATTGGGGTTATGCACATAGAATTCAGCTTTGTTGTTATAAACAACGCAGGACGCAGGAACCTTCAGATCATCCTCAGCTTCAGGATAAAGAATTGTACCATCAGGGATACCACTTGTTTTTACAGTTACATCAGCATAGTCCTTGCAGCCCTCACGCAGATAGCCGTCTACAGTAATGGATTTGATATAGCCGTTTTCATCATTATCGGAATCAATATCAGAGTCGCTGTCACTCACATAGAATTTAACTCTGTGGGAGAAACCGTTATAATCGAACGTGATATAATATGTGCCTTTGGGCGTGTAGGAGGAACTGTAGATGGTAAATTCAGCTTTGTTATCGTATACCAATACTTGATCTGTAACGCTTAAGCCAACGCTTGCGGGGTATACGTTTTTTCCGCTGAGTGCGGCGGTCATATATTGCCCGTTTGGCAAATCATTTGTATATACGGTTACATTTATTTTGTCATTCTTGCCTTCTCTCAGATTTCTACTTACTTCTGCCTTAACGATATATGGATCATCCGTTTTTGTTTCGGCAACCACAACCTTTGCTGTCCGATAATGTCCCTCATAGCTTGCCTTGAAAGTATAAATACCTGTTGGTGTACTGGATTTGGAATTCACAGTAAAAACAGCTTTATTATTCTTCACTTTTACTTCATCATCTTCAAGGCTTAGCCCCGGCCCGGTAATGTAGCCTTCTACATATTCGCCTTTAGGGATATCCTCTGTTTCTACTACTATTTCTACAGAGTCCTTCTTACCATAGAGCAGTGTGCCATCAACAGTGATCTTGTCAATATAAATATCATTGGATTGTGTATCCTTCTTTTTGAGGTAGACATTTGTGCTGAAATCCATTCCTTCATACGTTGCAGTCAATGTGTAGGTTTTCATTGCAGTCAATCTTGAGGAATAAATGAAGAAGGATGCTGTATCATTGTAGATGGTAATCTGGCTTGGAATGGTAATATTGCTGCCGTTGCCGCTGATGGAGAGTGGAATCACTGTTCCGTTCGGTATATTCTCGGTTTTTACCTTTACCCTTGCTGAAGATTCTTCGCCGTATGTCAGCTTATCAGCTACTTCCAGCTTTAAAGAAACCTCTGATAGATCATTATCTTTGTTCAGTATATTTTCTTCCTCCAAGGAATCTCTAATATTGTTCTGCATATCGTAGGATGTCATGCTGCAGATGAAATTAAAGATACGGCTGAACTCAGCTCTGGTAATCGGCTGATTGGGACGCAGCGTTCTATCAGGATAACCGGACATGATTCCGGCATTGATAAGATTTTTGAAATGGATTTCAGAACCATACGGAATCTCATCGCTGTCGGTGAACTGCCGCAGGCTGACACTGGTATTATGCAGTCCATAAAGGCGAGAAGCAATGATAGCCGCATCAGCCCTTGTCAGGTAATCGTTTGGAGCATAATAGTCACTGGTAGTATCGTGATTGGTTGCAAGCATTACACCGGATGTATATGCCTTTTGGATGGCATCGTGATACCATGTGAGGGATTGCACATCGTAGAATTCTTTGCTTACAATGATTGCTGGCAGTCCTAACTTGCTCAGGGCGGTTGCTGTTTCTGCACGAGTGATAAGAGCATCCTGTCGGAACGTATTATCCGGATAACCAGACAGGAAGTTATGCCCTACCATGCTGGTGACATACCCATAGCACCAAGAATTAGGTGAAAGATCGGTGAATGGGCTGTGATAGTCGGAAGCCAGAGCTGTTCCGGCTACAGACAGCGAGAGCACGCCTGCGAGAGCAATAGAGCCTAACATTTTTTGTTTCATAGTAAAAACTCCTTTCTTTTTTATAAAAAATTTTTAAAAGTTATGGGTTCAGTTGATAAATACAAAGCAACCTATTGTGCGGAAAATGCTGAATTTACAAGATTTTTCTTATATAAATAAGAAAAATTTTCTTGTTAAAAACTCTTTGCAGCATAGTTGTTTTTTTAGTTTTCAGTCGAATAATTTATAAATGTAATATATTAAACATTTAGCAAAATGCACATAATAAAATCGATGGAAAGCTTGATTTTTCGCCTTTTTTTCGCACTTTTTCAAAGTCTATTTCGTTGACAAATCTATTTGTTATATGTATAATTTAATTGTGGATTTGAGTGATGTGGATAGTCACTCAGCACTGGGGACAGTGCAACAAAACCTAGATTATATTGTAAGTTATTTGAGAAAAAGGCCGGGGACGGCTTTTTTTCTTGCCTTTTTCACTTTGAAAATAAACTTTTCAAAGTTTTTTAATTTATACACTTTATGTAAAATAATGAATGTATAACATATAACAAATATATAATTCCCCTACCCTGCTTTTTGACATGGATAGGGGAATTGTGTCGTTTCAGATAGACTTATAGGAGATAGAGGTTACTCATTGCCAAATTCATTATGGTCATCTGCTGGCTGAGCTTCTTCGGTCTTTTTCTTACCCTTTTTCTTTTGTGCGGGCAGCTCAGGCGGCGCACCGTAGTTAGCTTCAAAATATTGTCTCAGCGGGACAGGGACAAGTGAAGGGTTTCGATACATAGCGTAGAAGGCTGCGACCGTACCCTTTCTTGCACGTTCCAGAATGTCCTCCTGGTCACGCATTTTATTTTCCAACAGTGCCATGTAGATCACAGTCGGAATTTCAACCTCCAGTTTTATTCTCTTTGTTTCCATTTCAGTCACATTCCTTTCTTAACGCTTGATGAATCCAAGCACCAGTGTATTCTGACCATTAGGACGGATTTCAACTATTTTGACGTTTACACTGTCCATTTCCATGGGCGGTTTTTTCCAGTTTGGAAGTGTGCAGAGCACTTCAACACCAGAGTCGGTTTTTACGATCATGTAGGGATGTTTTCTTTCTTCGGTTGGAGGTAGAAAGCGTAAAATTGTGCCGGAGTATAAAGCTCCTACTCTCATTGCATCAATTTTCTTCAGGATTTTATCCTCGATTGGAGCATAAAAGGAAATGTACAAATTCGTAATTTCCTTTGTTTCGGGATTACGTCTGATGGTGTTAATCAGGCACTCCTTCTCATCGTTGACAACAGCAAGTGCCTTCCCGGATGTGCCGGGAATGATTCTGGAAGCTCCGGTAATGTATGGCGTGGTAATGTGTAGATATTTATCAATACCTGCAACTGTAAAAGCAATGCGCTGGGGAAAAACACCAATTACTCGACCATTTACAATATCACCCTCCTGAAGGCTGTTTGGATCATCAGGGTTAAAGTACATTTGCTTAATCCGTTCATTTGCCATGCAGCGATTGCCGGCAATAAAATATTCTCGTTCCTCAATATTTCTTTCCTGCGGATTGGTAATCGTGATTTTCTCAATGCAAAACTGAATCTCGGCGTTCAGCATTGCTTTACCAAATCGACGGCGTATTTTGGTTGTTGCATCTTTTGAGTCTTCATTGCGATTCCATACTAAAATCTTGCTCATATTTTCGCCGGAAATAAAAACAGAAATATTGTTGTAAATGGATTCTGTAGGAACAACTTCAAAAAGTACGTCCTGTAATCCGTTTGGCATATTAACCATTGTTGCACTGATTACAACACCTTCGATAATTTTTCGGTTTTCTTTCGCCATTTCAAAGGCTCTGTATGCTTGTTCTGTACGAGAAATATTGTCAGAGCTGCCATAACTGATGGTCTTTCTTTTCCCCTTTCCTTGTTGTGCGTGTGTAGGTGATGGATACTTTTCTTCCATCAAAGGTTTTGGTGTTATCGACTGAAAGATACTATTGCTGTCGGACAGTTCACTTTCTTCTTCATATTCTTCATCTGCTTCTGTTGCAGAATCCGGAGAAGAAAACATAATTTCATCAATTTCATTGATGGAAAGCTCTTTCACCGCTTTTTTAATTTCGATTTCATCTTCTCTTCTTTCTTTTTCGTTTGCCATAAGATACTCCTCCTTTATTCTTTTGCCAATGGTATTTAAAAATCGACAAGATGATTAAATATCTTTGGGGTTGACTTTGTTTTCATTGTTTAGTTTCCTTTTTGATAATTTTCTTGTTATTTGTGGCGTTTCGTACTTATACATCGTCTGTGGGGCTTTCTGCGGTGTGGTACTTTCATCAGGCATATCCTTCGTTAATGGAACAAAACCGTCTGTCACGTCCTCGTAGGAGCCAACAGGGGCATTTGTGCTTTTTGTTAGTTCAGATATTTCATTTTCCACTTGCGTATTTTCGCTAATACCAAGAGACTGATGAATGATTTTGGACAGCTGCTCTGGTGTGTATTGCCCTTCTGCTTGCAGCTCCTGCAGATGCTCCACGAAATCATCAATTTCATTTTTTGGATTTACGGATTTCATCTGAATGTCAACCGTAGAAGCGATTGTATCCATTGGTGATGTTGGCCGCACCGGATATACAGGATATACAGCGGAAACCTCTGGTTCGTGGATTTCATTCAGATCAATGGCATCCTCCTTATCCAATGGCTTACCGCTTATTACTGGATATTTTTTTATCAGGCTTTCAATCCACTTATAGTCCGGACGATGGAAGTACATATACTTGTCCACTTGCATGGGCTTTTCGCCTCGTGTAATTGCAATCAGTCGATTCTGCTCCAATCCCCTAACCTCACTCAGGTACATGAGATCTCGCTGATTCTGCTGTTCACTGGTTGAATAATCTAAATCGTGAAAAGGCATAAGTTTATTTCCGTTTTCACGCTTTACAATGGTGCTTGTTGTCATCTTGCCCATCAGTGCGGAGACAAACTCCGGTGTTTTTGTTTCATTACCGCAGCCAAGGAAAAGCATCAAGTCGCAGTCACCGAAAATTTCCATACAGGTATTTTCATCATATCGCTGCAGTGTTTGCGGCAGATTCTGTATTGCAAGAATGATATGAATGTCTCTGGAACGCAGTGTAGAAAGTTTTTTTGTGAAGTCCGGCAAATACCCGATATTTGCAAATTCATCCAGATAAAACATAACCCTGCGGGAGAGTCGTTTTTCTTTTAAAGAATCCGCCTGTGACCGGAGAGTTTCAAATGCAACCGTAATGAAAAGGGATGAGATATAAGACAAGGATGTTTCCTGGTCGGAAATGATACAGAAATAAGCACATTTCTCTTGTCCGGGTTTCTCCAAGTCGATTGCATTTTCGGAGAGCATTTTTCTGATAAAATGCTGGTTAAAAGCAGATAGCCTTGTATCCAGCCCGCCTTTTACGGAAGTGCGAAGATTTTCGCTTGCTTCAGTAAACGAACTCCAGTAGCTGAACGCAAGGCTGCGGTTTGGATCGCAGATGGAAAAGACCTGATACAGGGTCTTATATGTTCTGCTCTCGTATGGTACCTGAAATGCAAGCTCATACACCAGACGTGTGATTTTCTCCCTTTTGGGAAGAGCATACCATGAAGCGAAGTCTGCCATTTCTTCTTTGGTTATGTATATCCTTAACTGTAGCAGCTGCGAGCAGGTTGGAAGATTTAAGATACGTTTCTTCGCTTCGGCAAGTGTCAGCGGTTCAAAATCATCCGGTGGGTTATCCTTATCCAGAATAGGCAGTAGCATTTCATCATTACGGAATGCTACCAGTTTCTGATAAATTTTTGTTAGCCTTTGTTTTTCATTCTGTGTTGTGCAGGATTCAATTTGCATTTTTAGACTGTCTACACGTTTACTGAGATACTGATACCGCTCACGAATGACATCCGCAATTTGCTGATTCAGATAATCCCTTTCGGTTAGGATTTCGCATTGGTTTCGTTCGGCACGCAGGCCCCGCAACCGTTCCTCATATTCTTCCAGTTTTTTATCCTTCAGCTTAGCTTTAGGGGATGCGATTTCTAACAAAAAAGACATTAAGGCACGCAGCAGTTTATCTGCATTGGTTTCCCAGAAGGCATCCGTCTTTTCTCCACCATTGGTATTTTTAATAATCATAGAGCTGATGGTTGATACCCATTTCTCATTATCTGACCCAAGACCTGCGAGCCATTCCATGACATTCCATTTATCGGAGTGCCATGGGTAAACAAGGTTAAATACCTTAACGGTGTAACCTAATTCTTTAAAAATAGGCGAGGTCTTATCGCACAGCTCCCCTTTGGGATCGGTTACGAAAACACTCTCGCCTCTTTTTGCGGATTCTATTAAGTTCTGGATCATAATACCGGCGGATTTCCCTGTGCCGGGAGAGCCAATGATAAGCGTGTTCCGGTTTGACAGAAATTTTTTCTGCATCAGGGCTTCATCCCTTGAAACAATGTCACCGATATGTCCGGTGTTTCTTGAAATATCCGGTACTTTCCCGATTAAAAAGCCATTCAGATTTTCCAGCTTTTTTTCAGGGCATAGCCCGTAAACATCTTTTATTTCCTCTCCTTCCAGAAAAGATGCTGTACCATGTGTGCCGCTTGCTGATTTAGTGAAGTTCCGTTCTTCGTCATATTCATCCGAAAATTCTTCGCTATGGTTTTGGATGAAATAGACAGCTGAGACTGCAATGATGAATAAGAAAATGGAAATCAACAGTCCTGATAAGGAAAAAATACTATTGATGATCCATGCTATCGGCGTGAAAGCTTTCCCTCGGAATAAAGAACGAATCATTCCGGTTATCGTCAGGCAGCACCCACCCATGATATACAGCCTGTTTCTGGTTAGGTCTGTGTGCTTTACAAGAAAGCTTTCTATGTCGAGTAGTTTGTGCAAAAATTTAGAGCCATACTGATATAATATGGCTCCTTTTTTTTTATTCGTATATCGTTTTGGCATCTTAAATATTAAACACCTCCCTTACATCTTCAATCGAGTAACTGTTAAATACTACTCGATCCGACCAAGGACTAAATACCTCCTGCAGGAAGTCCTCTTGGAAGTCATAACAGATAATGTTTATACGTTCCAACATTCTCGCATCAAGAAGGCGGTAGATTTTTTTAATTCGGATAATATCACCGCTGAATAAAACGATGCAGTCTGTATCCTCAACCCTACCGTCAATGACGCTTTCTTCTGATAGCTCTCTTTCATTTCTTTCAAATACGGCATCAAGAAACAATTCCTCGATATTTGAAAAGGAGCGAAACAGCTTTAACTGGTTAATACCAGGGCGGTCTGTTGAAAATAAAAAAGTCTTTCGATAGCAAGAGGACAGCTCCAATGACTCTCTAAGAGCAAGGCCATAATTTCTGCCACCTTCCGGCTCTTTTATTAACCGCATTGCTTCTTTCTCATAATTTTCTATAAAGAAAAAGCAAGTATTGATTGGTTTATGGTACAGACGGTTTTCAAGGTATTCCTTAACTGTTCGCTCGGCATTGTCTACCCAATACATAGAGCTTCCAAGAAAAAACACAGGAATAATTTCATCGTAGTGATGATATATCCCAGCCATTCTGGAAATAATTAAGACCTTTTCCGATTCAGGATATTTTTTTAAAATGTCATCCTTTGATTCATAAAATTCTGCTGCATTTGTATCGTATGGCAGGACGCTTTTATGAAACATCATTGAGACTACAGCCAGATTAGCTGCTCGTGTTAATTTTTTGGGTGAGGTGCTGAGATTATAATTTTGCACCATCAACAATCCTTTAGAGAACCGTGTTAGGCTCAGAATATATTCCCCACCAATTCCCCTTCGCTTCAGGATATAATTGCAGTCCACTAATTTACGAATTGCTTTGCGAATTGTATCCGGCTTTTTATCCGGTATCAATTCTTTTATTTTATCTTCCGGGTAATCCCCATATTGTTTCAGAATGTGCAGGATTTCATATCCGGTTGTGCCGGGTTTTAGTGTTCCCGGGGTTTTTATTATTTCATTTGTCATATCTTCAAAACCTTTCCAATCTCGTTTCAGTTTTTCAGACACGCTTTTCATATATGGATTCCATTTTGTTTGTGTTTTTGGTGGTTGCAATGCCATCATTCCTTTTTTAAAATTTATTTTTAAAAACTGTATCATTGGTGTGCTGTTTCAGTGTCAGTAGTGGCATTGTATCACAATCAAAATTTTATCGCAGTATCAAGTGAACGGAAGGTAGCTCACTTGATAAGAAAATAGAGCAAAACCAAAACCCTAAACCCCCCTTTTTCTTTAGGTGGATTTTTCAAATTTTCCCAAAACCTCAAAAAACGTTGATTTTTCGGGAAATATTCCCTATCAAAAAATGCCAAAAGCGTGCCAAAATGGGAATTGGCGATTTGGCACTCAAAAAACCGTAGTTTTTGAGTGAAAAAACTTGAAGGCTCGGTGTAAAATCCTTCAAAAAAACACTGCTCATTAGCGAAAAAAACAAGAATCCAGATTGCTTTTATTTAGGAATGTGCGTGCCTACTGTGCTGAATTAAATACTGTACAAAATCAGTTATTTTCATCACATTGATCTCAGTTTCATGCCGATCAGATATTGTTCCAGTTCTGTATATTGCAAGGTGTAATCCATCGTCATCAGTCAGAAAATATGTCTTAATTGCATTAACGATTGCGGATACCTCTACACTATCGTTGTCCCGTACCAGCTCAGGACGTGCATAGTGGCTGTTTATAACGATAACACAATTTTCACAACCAAAATCCAGCATAGGATTTGCTGTGAAATACTCCTTGATTGCATCACTGATTAAGAGAGAAATATACTCTTTTGTTCTTGCTGATAGGTTCTTAATCAATGGGAATAATCTTATAGTGAGTATACCATTTTCTACTGAAACAGTAACATTTTTTTTAATCGCTGACAAGGATTTTTTACCATCCCGGATGCTTACACGATCCAACATACCGGAATAATACGGAAGGTCATTTTGATACCCTGCAATAACCTTTCGGCAGCTAACAGAGAAGCTCTCCACTTCCTCAATCAGTGCAATTAAGTCAGGGAGATTTTGCATTACTAAGTAGTAATCAGATGGTTGTGACTGAAACATAATCAGCCTGCTCTGAATAGCATTTGCTTTGTTGGATAAAATCTTCATAATCCCCCTCCTCTCATAACTGTTTGTTATCGTAAAAGTTGATGGAAATATCTTTTTCTGAAAACTGAAGCAGAGCGAGAAAGATGGGGATATCTAAACTAATATGCTCAACTTCAGTGTCAGGGTATACAATGATAATTAACCGATTTTTCTTGGAGTAACCGTTGTCCAATTCATTCTTAATCAGATCCTGCAGCACATAAAAAGGTACGTCCAGAAACTGTGTGTCGATGACATAATAGGTTCGTACATCATCTGTATTTTCGTCACGAATATACATCTTAGCAGTAAACAGAGTGCTATAGGAATTGTCAGTTATGATTACATTTTTATGCTGATTTTTTAGGGCTACTAAAGCAGAAATTGTGTTCATGTATTTCTTTGAAGCCTCATAGCCCGGAAAATATTCAACAGCTACATAATCACTATGCTCCACTACTTTTATATGATTGTTAAGCATGCTTCTTAAGCCATGTGTGTAGTCCATTTTGCTTAAATCAAATAATCGCATGATATCTTTTATCCGTACGCAACCCCAACCGTCGGTTAAAAAATCACTGATCTGTTCCTCACGAATCTCTTTCAATTCACTTAATTCTTCACTGTTAAAATACATTTTTTCACCTCTTTCTTGATGGGATATTTAAAATCACTTTTGCTGTTCCTGTGTATCCGTTGGCAAGGATAATTGCAGTCTTGCCATATCTGCAGCAGCCTGATAAATTTGTTTGATTGAATTATCCTCGTAAGTAGTTTCTATAAATTCTAAAAACAGATCCAAATCACCGTCAAAGGCATTACTGGCTACTGCAATTTTGTTTTCACGAGTGCGAAAAAAGGTTGCCTTATCACCTTCATAACCAATATTTTGAATGGAAATAAACTGTGTTCTATTAAGAATTTCTGCGTTACAGCAGACGATTGATTGATTTCGGACAATCAAATTTCCACCAATCTGTGCATTGCCAAAAACCTTTGCTTCGCCGCCTATAATGGCATTATCTTTGATTACGGCATTACCATATATTCTTGCAGATTCATATACAACAGCGTTATCCTTAATCACAGCAGTATTGAAGATACAAGCATGATCAGTAACCAGTGCATCATCTAAAATATGTGCTTGTCCGCCGACAAAACTATTGCAATCAATCCAAGATTTGCCATCATGACTAAGGTTATTCTCTCGTGCTATATAACCGCCAAAATCTCCTTTGTGGATGTGCTTTCCAACAGAAGTGGTAAAAGATTTTACAGCTCGAATCTGATATAATTTTCCGTCAGCACAGGGGATAAATTTTTCCGGAACCAATTCAAATTTTTTCATATCCTATCACCTTCTAATCATTAAAAACCTGTTGTTTTTTTCTCAAGATAGCCAGCTCATTAGGATCTGTGGTAATGGCTCTGTGTTCTGCAGGTGTGCCGCTGAAACGGATTTCAAAGGCATTGTTTTCACAGATTAACATGGCATCACCACGCTGGGAGAACATAGAAATCTGATTTCGGGTTTCACTGTTTAGATACAGCATTTCACTGACAACTCCAAGCGTATGCTGCTGCATTTTTAACAGCACTTGGAACTGCGAGTTATTGATGATTGTATTCAGAACAGATTCATTATCCTTCGATTTCCAGTCCTCAATATCCTGAGAAGCAGTGATAACACAGCCGTTATATGCACGAATGATTTTATACAGCTCTTTTACAAAAGCTGCAGTCTGACCACTCCCCTCACCGACCAGTTTCCAAAGCTCATCAATGAAAACAATCTTGCGCTGGGTGATGTCCTCGGACATGATATTCATAATATGGTTTACGATAGTAAACATCATTGCACCGACGATTTTATCCCCGGAGCTGTCGAGGTCTGATATATCGAAAACGGTGTAGTCATTTTCCAGATTTTCGATGTTTGTATGCTTGTTTAAGAAGCTGTATGTACCGGAAATAAACTGCTGCATGATTCCTACCAATTCATGGATTGTCTGTTTAAATTCCTGTGGATCTGGCATAGTCATACGGAAGGTATCCTCGACACCGTTATCAGGGTTAAGCATATCCTTTAAGGCGATGCAAACATCGCTGATGATAGGCATTTCTTTATAGCTGCCATCCTCGTTTAAAATGCTCCTGTTGTCCCTTGTAATGCCTTTTGCTTTGTAGGCATCTACAATGGCTACATTAAGCAGAGACTGCTGCAGGGGCGTTAAATAGGGCATCAGAATCTCAAAATATGCGGATACCACGATCAATTTTCTGGACAGATAACTTTTTTGCCCTAAGTAACCAGTATCACCGCTTTCAATGAGTGCTGATGCGATTTCTTCTTTAGGAAGGCGTATATCAAAGATATTAACGTGGTTAGTTCCCTCTGTTGTAAACTTGATGAATTGTCCGCCGATATTCTCACAGAATCGTCTGTACTCCTCGCCTTTAATCGGTGCGATTGCGAAGCATTTCGCACCTGCCATTCGACTGCGGCCAATCATCAACTGACCCGCATAAGTCTTACCACTACCTGTAGAACCAAGGAACATCATGTGTGGTTTATCGTATTTTGTGGTGTCAAAGTTATTGATCGCACAGAACCTTCCTGCTTTGTTTTTGCCGATAAAAATACCGCCCTCATCAAATATGGACGGTTCGTTAAACGGAAACACAGAAGCCAGTTCACCGCAGAGAATATTACGGGAGGAAATTCGCATGACATCCTTATCCAATTTTACAAAAGGCAGTGTAGAGCGAAAGCCTTCCTCCTGCCGTAAATCCAATGGAAGAAGTGGCATATCCTTCGTTTCCATAAGGTTGTACACCTCACGAATTTTATCATCCAACACATCTAATTCATCTGCAGAAATAGTAACAAGAACGGATAAATAATACATATCCGCACTCTCGCTATACATTTTCTCTCGGAGCAATAATGCATCACGCATGTTCTGTCTGGATTCCATTGCTACACTGGTATTACTGCTGATATTTTCTAACACCAACTCCTGCATATCAACAGATCGTCTGACGATAGTTTTTGCTTTTCTTCTGTCCTCTCGCACGAAAAATATGTCTACATCCACATCATAGGAGCTGCTCAGGAGTGGATTCAGCCACCCGGCTGTTACTCGGTGTCTATAGTCACTGATATAGTGATAGGAGACATATTTCCCATTTACTTCACAAAACTTTCTGTCATAAAAGGCAACCTCTTTCGGTGAGAGATAATCCTCTATGGTAAGCGAATCAACCTTCATTGGGTTACGGTCGGCAATCTCCTGATAGATTTGCAGAGATTGTGTTTCAAAATCCGGTGCCATTCTATCAAAGTGCATGAGAATATATTCATACAGTACGGTATTGATATATTGGTTATCTGTCAGGCGAGGGTTCACTACTTTACACCCACATCTTTCCATGCATTCAGCCAAAGCCAACTCATGACCCAAAAGGATTTTTCGCACATAATTAAAATCAGGGGACATCTGGAATTCCTCAAACTCGTAAATAACAAAAAAACGATTGGCTGTCAGCTTATAAATCTCTACAGTATCCTTGATTTCTGCAGCCAGATCATCTACCATTTCACGAGTTTGCTTTGTTGCATTGGGAAGATTCTTATAAGAACGCAGCACTTTCAGATAGTCCTCAGCTGTCTCCGGTACGGACATGACCTTAATCTGCATGGTGCGTGGTGCGTGATTCAGGTATTGAGCGAACTGGTAAACAATACGCTCCTGCTCCAAAGCATCCTTATTAAAAAAGTTTGTGGGAACAATCTCAATAATACGAATGTACCTATCGTCATTGGTGATGATAATACCGTCAGACACATCCCTGATATTAATAAAGCTCTGCGTCCGAAACCGAGTGCTTGGTCTGGGTTTTTTATTTTTTCTTTTGAGAATTGCCTTCTCCTTCTCATCATAATCTGAGAATTTTTGTGCAAGGTCAGATAATTTCATTCCCTATCGCCTCCTTCTTCCTCAATGAAATCATCATCATAAAATTCATCATATTCATCGTCAAATTCTTCTCTATACCGCTCTCTCAGCAGACGTTGCTTGATTGTTTTTTTCTGCTGCAGGCTGCGGTGGCGAACATATCTGCGATACGTTTTTCTGACGAAAAAATTTCGCAGCAGAAGATAGATGTATCGGCAAAAAGTATCGCTGTTTTGCCCATAGGGCAGGACAGTAAACAGGATTACCAATCCCATGACAAAGAAGGTTACCTTATATGATAAATGCATAACTTTCAGAAGAAGCAGCATTACGACAAAAGCAATGATAATCGCCTGTACGAGGCTTGTTACTTCAACCATGTCCGCAATTTTACCCGCACTTTTCAGGTTACGGGGTATGTCATAGACCTGATGCTTTTCTTCATTGTCTTTACTCAAGATTTATCACTCCTTTCAATAAAAAAATTTAGGGCTTTGATTTTTTTCTCAAAGCCCATTTTCAGCTTACCACCCGTCTAAATTTTGAAAATCCACAGGTGCTTACACTGACACCTGTACCGCCCTGAGAATGAACCCATAAGCGTTTACCGGAAGAATCTTTGCCAAGGTAAATCCCAACGTGTGTAGTTCTGCCGGAGGAATTTACAATGAACCCAAGGTCACCCGGTCTAAGCTGTGCAGCTGTAATTGGTGTAGTAGAATTATACTGATGCCATGTGCCGCCGCCTTGCAGAACGTTACTTACCCCTGCGGTGCGGTATGCCCAGTCAACAAATCCACTGCAGTCAAGACCAAGTGGTTGATAAGTACCTGTTGTGTGGTCACCAGAAGCCGTTACAAGCGTGTTTTTGCCCCAGTTGCTATTCCACCCTGTCCCATTGTATTTGCCGCCCCAGAAGTATCCTACCTTGCCTACAATGGATAATCCAACAGTTAAAACCTGTTTTCTTGCAGGAGAGATTTTCGGATCTGTGGATGTGGCAATCGACAGATACTTTGTTACCTGTGCATTTGTAAGGGGCAGAGAATCCAATCCGGCTTGAGAGCCAAGTATATTATCAGAACTGATAAAGTCCGTATTCCCCAGCTGCTCAAAAATGGATTCATATGACTTCGCTGTTTTCTTCTGCTCCGCTGTCAGATGGAATACTTTATTCACGAAAAAATCCGAATCCCTATGTGTAACAAAAATTACTTCATATTTGTCACCGGAGCTTTTGTGATAATAATATTCCCCTTCATAGTCACGAAGGACGCTTAGAAGATGTACAATGTCGATTTTATCAATGGCACTGCCTGTGCCGCCGGAGCTATGGTAGTATCGGAAAACGTGCGGTATGTACTGCTTATCGCCATAGTGTGAGATATGGCTGCCGTTTGCCTGATATTTCTTTACCATGTAGTTACTGTACTGAGCAGCGTTTGTGGCTGTCCAACCTGTATACCCGTTTTTCTTCAGCCATGTGGCATACCCCATGCCATAGTTATATGACTGCACAGCAACTTCCAAGTGTGACCAGTCCTGTGTGCCAGTGCATCCTGCCTTTTTCAGACACTCTGAAAAATAATGCACGCCACCGTCAATGGAGGAAGATGGGGTAACCGCACCGTATACATAACCACTGCCTGCTGCCTGCATGACATCATTCCCACGTCCGCCGGATTCCTGCATCATCATTGCCAGAAGAATATCTACATATTGTGGGATACCGTATTTTTCCGCAGCACTTTTTACTGTGGAACGGTACGCCTCTACGGTATCGGATAACGGGCTTGTCCCGATTCTAATACCGCCTGTGATAACATCCGGTGTATCTGCAGCATCGTCTGCAGAAGGACTATCGTCCGTTTCATTATTTTTATTCAATGATGCTACACTGTAATATGCCATGATTTTATATGGACTGATCGGCGGTACAGGTTCATTGGTGGTTATATCCCCCGTTGCAACGCCCATTTCCTTCAGCTCTTGCAATTCGATATTATAATCATCAAGAAATACTGAGTTGATTTGCGATGCCATATTCAAGATACGCAGCTGTGCCTCTGCATACGCACTGTCACCGCCCATCAATGCGTTCCAAAGCATTGTTGGAAGCGAGCAAACAACAATAATCAGAAAAATAATGAAGGCACAGATGCAGGCTACCAGCTTACGGAAGAAAGGACTTTGGGCAGCTGAAATTACAGCACCGACATAATTACCTGATATGGCATTTGTGACCGTTTTTACTGCAGATGTAGCAGTCTGAGCAATGGAGGTAGCAGTGTCAATAAACCCACGATTTTCGGGTTCCATAATATTCACCTTCCTTCATTATCTCTTTCTTCCTGTAAAGATGGTTCTTTTTGGTCTGGATTTCTGTGAGCCATCACCTGTAGCCTTATCTCTTAATTCGTGGTATCCGTCATTACGAATGATTTTCGTTATATTTTTCTCGACGAATGTTTTTGTGCCGGAGGAATGTGATATTACACCGTCTTTCACCGTTATACCGCTGTCAAATTCAACTGTTTTATCTGGATTAACCGACGAACCATTCCCCCAGAATACCGAGCCGTCGGCAAAGGAATCAACGCCGCCTTGGTGAACGGTATGCCCGATTTCGCCACCCACATTGGTTGTAACGCCGGATGCCGCATGATACACCGATCCATTGGGATACGATATATCTCCATTTGGATGTGCATACGGCTCCTGAATCGGATGGAAGTTTGTTCCGTCTGTAGAAATATTCCCCATGCCATCTATCACTGTACCGTCCGGATTACTGCCTCTGCCATCGTTATATGCAATAGAGCCGTTGCCAAACTCTACCCTATCTGGATAGGATGTAGACTGGTCTGTATGCTTTGTAACACCATTCGATGTAATATCCCCATTATCGTGCAGTACCGAGCCATCAGAGAAGATAGCCGCACCTTCTGCAGTAACTGTTGTACCGTCTGCTCTGGTAGCAGATCCGTCAATATGGATAATTTCATCATCGGATGTTCGTACTGAACCGTCAGAGAAGCTCTGTGAGCCATCTGCATGTGTTGTAACACCGTTCTTCGTCACTGCACCGTTTGCATGAGATACAGAGCCTTTCGACCCGATTACAACCTGATTATCTCCATCGCCAAGAACTCTTGCACCGTTCGGCTGGACAGTTGTGCCGTCCGGTAAAGTAGTTGGTTCAGTTACCTGTTTTACACTGCCATCCGGCGAGTAAATTTTATTACCGGAAGTCATTGTGCCATCTGGATGCAGCATTGTACCCGGTGGCATTGTATTTCCGTTGGCATCCCGCAGATTTTTATCCATAACAGCACCATTTGCAAATTTTACACTGCCGTCCGGCATAATCTGCGTACCGTCAGCCATGGTTTTCACACCGCCTTTAAAGGCTGTACCATCGTCCATGTGCAACGATTCGTTTGGATTGATATTCAGACCGTCCTTGGTGTTAATCGTCCCGTCAGGGCCAATATCAGGCTTGTCAGCCGTATTGCCTGCCGCCTTGAACTGTTCTGCCATATTTTCATTTTTGGAATTGGCAGCAGCTCCGTCAGCGGACATTCCGACATCATTCGACCAGTTATTACCCTGCATTTCATCTTCTGTCAGCAGTCCGTTTGCTGCAAGTTTAGACTGTGCCATTTTCGGTGTAATGTTTCCGTTACGCATATCAGCCAAAATTGCATCACGCTGTCTTTGCTGATCGAAGGACAGGTTATTATCCGCAGCACGTTTCTTGGTTGCATCATAATCCTTCAAGGACATATCATGCCCGGCTGCGGCTCGCATTTCTGCAAAACGCTCATTCATAGCTGCAGCAGTTAAACTGCCGTCTCTTGTCATAGCTGCAGCTTTTGCAATATTGGTACTGCCTGCAAAACCTTTCGCAGCACCCATGGCACCTTTCATCATTGCATCGGCAGGTGTTTGACCTTTGGCAAAGCCACCTCTTGCTCCGCTTAATACAGAGCTTTTCAAGCCATTCCAGTTTTGTGAGAAGGTATTGCCTATCGTAGAACCAATACCACCGCCTGACGAACTGCCACGCCCTATGGATTGCCGCAATAAGAGTGATGCAGCACCCATAGCACCGAGGAATCCGCCGCCTGACGAACCACCACGACTGACATTCACACCTAACCCAGCTAAGAACTGATCGAACTGTACTGCAAATGTTGAGTATGCCATGGCGAAGAATGCCCAGATTAAATCACCATACGCAATATCGGCAAACTCGACAGAACCATCAAAATCCCGATTGGTGGACGAGCTCATTACGCTGATGAATCCTTTGATGAATAATGCTGTCATAAGGAACACAAACATATCAGCAATAAATGTGCGAATGTAGGTATTATAAATATCTTTGGTTTCCTCAAGGATTGCCATACCAAATGCGATTGGAGCAAGTGCTACCAAGAATACCAAACGAATGTATCGGACGAAGAATACCTTGATTAGATTAAAGAAATTTACTACAAGCATAACTGCGATAACGAGCATGACCAGTACCTTTACAATGCCAACCATTGCTCCGGCGGCACCTGTTGCGCCTGTAAACAGACCTTCAGCAACACGCACACCTAAATCCATTAGAAATGATGAAATTTTCAAATCGCCGGATGCGTCAATCGCCATAATATCGTCAAGCACCGATACAAGAGACAGGTAGATATACGACATAAATCCCCAGCTATTGATTGCCAATGCGCCGAAGAACACATAGCGTAAGATAAACTGCCAGATGCGTGACCTGCTGATCTGCAATCCGGCGGCTAAACCGAAGCATTTCAAGATAAATAATGTGCCTACGATTGTCAGCCACGCAGCAGCAATTACTCGGAAAAATGAAAGGAAATTTGCAAAAAACGGAATATACTGCCCGAATGTTTCAAAATCCCACGTTACGGTAGTAAGAAATGTGTCTGCAAAAAATTCCAATGCTGCAGATAAAATCTGCATGATTAACCCGATAAGGGCATTTAAAATACCAATTACGATTGCAGACAAGAATTTCACTCCCCTTTCTTTGATTTTTAGATTTAAAAAAAGCCTGAGAAGGCATATAGCCATCTCAAGCTTTTTTTATGGATATGTAGCTTAGCCACTGAGCGAGCTAACAAGAGCGGGCAACAGCAACCAAACAACAAGTGCTGCAAGTGCAGTTAAAACACACGCAAGACCCATCCCACGATACTTCTTAGAGAACGAAGTAGCAAGCCAGATTAAAATGCCTGTAATAAAAGCAAATGCACCAAAGTAACCAATCCATCCTTCCGTCATATCAATGATACGCTGGAAAAAATTCTCTAAATTGTCAAAACTACTTGAATTTGAGCTGTTAATTGCATTTTGGATTTCATTGGCAAAAACTGTTTTAGGAGAGAAAAGCAGCAGGGTTGCTGTTGCTGTGACCTTCTCCTTGAGTGCCTTAATTCTCATGGCATTCACCCCCTTTCCGCTTTTCGGAATAAAATTCAAAAGCCTGACTATTCTTGGATAGGGAACAGTCAGGCTTTGAAAGCTAAGTAATATGAAGTTGGATATACAAAACTATAAATTTTATAAAGAGTTATTCGAGAAAAAATTACCAGCCTGTTTTAGGCAATCTTCTGGGATTGCCATACATCTTGATTGTCCAATGGCTATTAGCCGTAACAATCTGACCATGCCATCTGCCGGATACATCTGCATAGTTTGTAAACTGGTAGCCGTTTGTGTAGTTATTTCCGGCGATCATCTGCATGGACATTGCCTCCATCAGCTTAAATCCGGGTGCTACAGAGCCTTGGAACTC
>ENA-OPSF01000206-OPSF01000206.1-human-gut-metagenome-genome-assembly--contig:-NODE-206-length-53250-cov-5.262487_pt1 | contig 53250 bp, 38 predicted proteins | sample MGYA00241452_ERZ501896 | MGnify/ENA primary metagenome ERZ501896 (study PRJEB25962, sample SAMEA2042111) | human gut metagenome | biome: human gut; feature: human-associated habitat; material: faeces... | reverse complement strand
TCAAACTGAGAAAAACGTCAGCATATCGCATGACAATTGTAGAAAGGCTAGTTTGATTTTTATTCATATTTAAAAATCCCAAAGACACCTAAGGCGTTAAGTTTTAATAAAAATCAGGAGGAATCGATAAAGACCCCTCCTGACAGTAATGGCAGATGATTACATCACTACGCTGGCGATGGCAAACGCAATTGCCACAGAGCTGATTGTTGTCGTTAAACCAGGAATAAGGTAGCTGTGGTTGATTACAAATTTACCAATCCTTGTCGTACCGGTCGAATCGAAGGCGACGCCGGCGACGATGGTTGCGTAAGTTGGAATGATGTATAAACAGGCGCTGGCAGGCCAAGAAGCCACTAACGCGGCAGGAGAAAGACTCAGTGCGATCGCAAGCGGGTAAAGCAAACGAGTAGTCGCCGCTTGACTCAAAACCACAGAACCAACTAAGCCCATCCCAATAGCAAAGGTCCATGGATAAGTATTCACGAAATCTTGAGCCAAAAGCTTAATATCGGGTAGGTACGCAGAAATTAGAGTATCTCCCATCCATGCCAAACCGTAGATGCAGATAACGCCAGTCATACCAGCCTGAAAGACTGAACTTTGTGCCACTTTACCAATAGGTGGTTTACAGGCTAAAGCGACAAGACCGGCAACAACCAACATGACAATTTCAATGACATATGTCATTGAAAGTTCTACAACTTTTCCGCCAACTAAAAACGTCGGACGAAGACTAGGTATTGTTCCTAATAAAACAATGACGATTGCACCTAAAACAAAGAACAAAACAGAGAGTTTTGCTCCAGGGATGGGTTTCCGTTCTTCGTGAGGTACTACAGGAGGAATCATGCCAGCCGCTAAACGCTTTTGGTATTCTGGATCCTTATCCAATTCAAGACCATGTTTCCATACCGTAAGTGCCCCAAGTAGACAACCAATGATAGTTGCAGGGACGCAAACTAACATAATCTGTCCCATACTGACACCTAAAGGAGCCAACAAGGCAACTAAGGCAGCCATAGCAGCAGAAACTGGGCTAGCTGTAATGGCTTGTTGACTTGCAACTACCGAGATAGACATCGGACGTTCAGGACGAACACCTGTTTCGCGAGAAACTTCGGCAATTACGGGCAATAGTGCGAAGGCAATATTGCCGGTACCGGCCATAAAAGTAAAGAAGTAACACACCATCGGCGCAAGAAAGGTGATGTACTTGGGGTGAGATCTTAGTAATCGTTCTGCAATACCGACTAAATAGTCCATGCCGCCTGCTACTTGTAGCAAGCTAGCAGCCATGATTACGCTGGTGATGATAAGCATTACGTCTATTGGCGGGGAGGTTGGTGCCAATCCGCAGGCAAAAACCAAAACGCCAAGTCCCAAGCCACCTGCAATACCTAAAAATATTCCACCAATTCGTGCACCTAGTGCAAGAGCAGCAATGACGATCAGAACTTCAATCCATAACATGGTTCTCTCCCTTGACTAAAACGAAATACGTGCAACCCCAAGGGGCCTTGCTTGAATTTTTTGGTTATTTTTGGGGTGTGTCTAAGAAGATTAGAAGTACTAATTCTTGCTAGTAGTACCTGCTTATTATGTTGTGAAGCTTACAAATTTCATTCAAACTTAATCCGTTGAAATGGAAAAGGCTCTGAACTCTAAGCGTTAATAGAAGAGGAAAGTTATATGTTTAATTTTCAGGTAATTAAACCCGGTGATTTTATTGTTCATGGGTGGTCAGGGGGAGTTACTTCTGAAATTTTTCTTTACCCGGAAGGCTCCGATTACAAAAAAAAGAATTTCCAAGTAAGAATCTCATCAGCTCAAATCAAAGAGGAAGGGACACCCTACACGGATTTTAGTGGTTTTACTCGATTTATTAGTCCTATTCAGGGTCAAATGAGAATTTTTCACACGGATCATCATAATGCCGATTTGTATACTTACGAAATTGATCAATTTGATGGGGGATGGGAGACACGTTCTTACGGTTTATGTACCGACTTTAATTTATTGCTATCAAAGCAATGGAACGGAAAAATGGAGTGTATAACTACTCCTTCAGCTTTGTCGTTAAAAAAAGATTGTTACCATGGTTTTTTCGTATGTGATGATTCAAAGGCCTCAGTTAGTTTAAATGATGAAGAAACGCGAGAAGAACTAGTACTAAAGAACAGAGATTTCCTACTCATTGAATCAATCGATGGATGCTCTGTCCAAATTAAAAGTGAAAAAGTTCAAAAGCTAATGTATGTGCGTTTTAGCTATCGTAGATAAGGCTGAGAGTCAGCGGTTGACAAGCCCGAGCATATATCGGGATGATCTACAAGACACCTTTGCAGGCGCGGGAGCATATCTGCTTTAAGTCCAGAAAGGAATATCTCTCGTATCTTGTGAAGCCAAGGCAAGGGATAGTCTGCACGTGAGTATGCGTAGATGGAACGGAAGGTGCTTTTCCCTGGTACTGGAAAGAAAGATAGCTTTTCAAACATAACCTCACCTTCGGCTAGTAACGCAGATGGTTGTGTGATTCCCCATGCAAGACCAGATTCCACGAGTGAGAAGACGAGCCGATTGCTATCGACTTCTATTCTGCTTGGAACTAGCCCAATGTTTTCATTAAAAAAACGATCGGTTTGGTGACTGGAAGATGTGTTGGATGTGTAATGAGCAAAAGGCAGACCGATGAGCTTAATTTCATCCCAATCCCAAACTTCATGTTTTTTGGCGATTTTTTTGGGCAGGATCACAATGTGGGGTTCAGAGAACAAAAAGAGTTTTAAAAATTTCTCTGAATCCAGAAGATGATCACTCGCAATAACAACATCAATCTTGTTAGAAATCAATTTTTCAATCAGATCATTGGTGACGCCTGATTGCAAATGCACCTTTGAAAAGCCCCTCAGAATATTTTGGAAAAAGAAGGATGAGAGATTGAAAATCATGCTTTCAACCGCACCTATTTTTAAAATAGGCTTATAGCAATTTCGTTTTTGAAGACTTAAAAGTGTTTGTTCAAACGAAGCGTTTTGAGAATGAAGCTCAGCTTGCAAAATCAAAGCTTCAGGAGTTAGTTTGTGTGGGCGGACACTTTTTTCAAACAAATCAAACCCCAACTGTCTCTGTAGGGCAGAAATTTGCTGAGAAACAGCACTTTGAGAAATCCCCAATATCTGACCAGCACGTGTAAAGCTTCTCTGTTGAGCGACAGCAAGAAATACTTCAAAGGGACGCGACATAATCAGGGACGTCAGGTGTTTTGTACCCATGTGAACCTACATTAGCAAAACTAATACTTTCAATCAGTCTATCATTAATTTGCTTTTATTCTCAACAAACATCCTGAGAATAATTTCAGTGTAGCTTAAATATTTTCTATGTTGGAATAAGGTGTTTGAAAATGAAGTTAACCCTCATGACATTGGACCAGTTTTCTGTTGAATTAGGAAGTTCTTCTCCTGCTCCAGGGGGTGGTAGTGCTTCCGCGCTTGCAGGGGTACTCTCTGCCGCTTTATCCGGTATGGTCGCTAATTTGACAGTCAATAAAAAGGGTTATGAAAACGTCTTTGATGAAATGCGATCTGTAGCGGATCAAGCTGAGGGTATAAGAAGGGAGTTGAGCTCTTTAATTGACCAAGATGCGGAAAGTTTCAACGTATTTTTGTCAACGATGAAGTTGCCTAAGCAAACGCAGGAACAAAAGCTGCTGAGAGCAGAAAAAATGCAGTCTGCATTGAAGTCTTGCTGTGAAATCCCAATGCAAGTCGCACAAAAAAGTTTTGACATTTTCTCTCTGGCAGAAGTCGTTCTCTGTCATGGTAATTCAAATGCGGTAACGGATGCTTTGGTTAGTGCGATGTTGGCCAGAACGGCAGTTTTAGGGGCGTTGCTTAATGTGGAAGTTAATTTATTAGGGATTAAAGATGAAACTTATGTCAGTCAAATGAAGGTCAAAATTGAACTTTTGCGTTCTCAAGCTATCGATTTCGAAAGAAGAATTCTAATGAAACAAAGTTTCTAATCTGTTATAGGAGACAAAACGATGAGCGACAAAATTGTTGAATGTATCCCGAATTTCAGTGAAGGCAGAAATCAATCGGTTATCGATGAGATTAGTAAAGCTGCTTCCTCTGTTGCTGGTGCACGCTTGATTAATGTGAATGTGGAGCCAAGCTATAACCGCTGTGTACACACTATTGTAGGTGAACCTGATGCTGTGATTGAGGCGACTTTTAGAGCGTGTGCCAAGGCTGTTGAGTTGATTGATATGAATAAGCACAAAGGAGAACATCCTCGGATTGGTGCTATTGACGCAAGCCCCTTTGTACCTGTGAAAAATGTTACATTAAACGATTGTGTAGAGTATGCGAATCGTTTGGGAGAAAGAGTTGCTAATGAATTAAAAGTGCCGGTTTATTTGTATGAAGCAGCGGCCAGAAAGCCAGAACGAGTCAAATTACAAAATATTCGTCACCCAGAATATGAGGGATTGAAAGATTTAATTGGTTTACCTGAGTGGAAGCCTGATCTTGGGGAAGCGGTCATGCATCCGACTGCTGGCGCTATGCCTCTTGGGGTGCGTGGTCCATTGGTTGCTTTTAATATTTCATTAAGTACGCCTGATGTAAGAATTGCTAAAAAGATTGCTCAATCCTTCCGCGAGGCTAAAGGAGGATACAAAGATGCCAGAGCAATTGGTGTATATGTGCAAGATCGAAATATCACACAGGTCAGTTGTATGATCAATTATCAGGTTGTGCCACTTTATAGAATTATTGAAATGGTTCGCAGTGAAGCTCGTCGTTACGGTGTAAGTGTTATTGGTACAGATGTTTGTGGAATGGTATCAAAAGAAGCTTTAATGGACTGCTGTGAGTACTATATGCAATTGGAAAATTTTGATCGCCATGCTCAGGTTCTAGAAGAATTAATCTGATTAGGCTTTCCTGCCTAATGGTGTGGGATTGGAGTTAAGAGGATAACGCTTACAGTTGTTTTTGTAAAACGCTTAACTCCAGTCCTTATTTTTATGGAGAAGTCCCATGTCTGAAAAAATCCATCGCGGGAAACTAAAAACACCGCCAGATCCGCTAGTGGTCAAATATTTAATTGCTCCGGGTATTAGAAGCGACATTAAGTATAGATATCAAGCTTTTCTCGACTGCAATAAAGCTCACGTTTTGATGCTTGCGAGACAAAACATTATCTCTAAAACAGTTGCCGCTGACATTTTGCGATGCAATAACGAATTGGCGGCTATGGGAGATTCCCCAAATTTTGAGATTGACTTTGGTCGAGAAGATTTTTATTTCAATATTGAGGCCTATTTGATTGAACATGTTGGTATTGAAATTGGGGGACAACAGCACACGGCTCGTTCTCGCAATGACCTATACGCCACCTGTGCTCGTTTGGGTGTTCGGAAAGTTTACTTTGATCTGTGCAAGACTTTTAATGAAATGAGGTGTGCAATCTTAGATGTCGCCGCGCAAAACACAGATGCTGTGTTTGCTGGTTATACCCATATGCAACCCTCCGAACCCATTACTTTCGCTCATTATTGTTCTGCCATTTTGGGGGCTTTGCAAAGAGATTACCGTAGAATTTCCCATTGTTATGAGTCCCTGAATCAATGCCCATTGGGAGGTTGTTCGATGGGCTCAACCACTTGGTCTATTGACCGTGAATACACTTCTAAACTTTTGGGTTTTGACGCTCCAATTGATAACTCTATTGATTGTGTTGCCTCACGTGATTTCATTACAGAAATTTTGGCTACGCTGTCGTTAGCCGCTAATACGCTAAGTAGGTTTTGCCAGGATTTGTATGTTTGGGCGACACCTGACTATGGGTATATTGAAGTTTCAGATAGTTGCGCAGTTTGTTCTTCTATCATGCCTCAGAAGAAAAACCCTTGGGTTTTGGAACATATCAAGGCTAAAGCGGCCCATGTGGAAGGCGCATTTATAAGTGCTCTAAACGTTTTGAAGAACGTTATTTATTCTCATAGTGAAGATACATGTGGAGAAACAGCTAAATATCTTTTTGAGGGAATGAGCGAAATGAAGGAAATGTGCGAATTGATGCGTGTCAGTATCAAAGGTATCACAGTGAATAAAGCTCATATGATTGAAAAGGCACGAGGTAATTTTTGCACTGTAACTGAACTGGCTAACTGTTTGGTTCGCCGAGATAAAATAAGTTTTCGAATGGCTCATGACATTGTCGCCGAAGTTGTGGCCTATATGGTTGAGCATAATAAGAATGCCGATGAGATTGGGAAGGAGGTTGTCAATTCGATTTTTGAACGTTTGTTTGGTCGAGTTTCAACTCTAACTGACGATGAAATAAAGGCAGCCTTAGATCCTCAAAAGATCGCTGGTGCCAAAACAATTTTGGGAGGTACAGCTCCAAAAGAAGTTATGCGTCAACTAAAACATCAACAGATTGCTTTAGATAAAGATAATGCGGAATTGCAGCTTCGAGAGACTACTGTAGCCAAAGCTAAAAAGGAACTCGAAAATGAGGTCGCAAAAATGATTGTGTAAATAGTTAGAAAAAAACGCCGCAGATTTGTATAAATTTGCGGCGTCAGCATTTTACAGGTTTGGTTGGCGAGTGAAAATGTTTATGAGAAAAAATTAAAACGAAAAATTAACTAAAAGTTATTATTTGAGAATTTAAGTGATCTCATTTTTGTTGATGTTTTAATAATCCTTTATTCTCTCGTTCTTTTGTGATAAATCCCATAAATGCCAGCATTGTCATAGCTCCAAGGCGTGCCGTAATCCCACTTGGGTCATATTGTGGGGCAACTTCAACCAAGTCAAATGCTACAACGTTGCCTTTTTTAGCGATACCTTCCAAGACATCGGTCACGAATTCGTAATTTAATCCGCCGGGAGATGGCGAACCTACGCCAGGAGCAGTGCTCATGTCATAACCATCAATATCAATGGTTACAAAATAGTTTTTAGCCTGAGGAATTTGTTTAATGACTTCTTTGGAGCCCATTTCTAAGGCTTTGCGCGCAGGAAGCACAACGGAGCCGAAATCATAGGCAGCTTGAAAATCTTCACGAGTATTGCTTCCCAAGCCGCGAATGCCGATTTGACACATTTTCTTGAAATGAGGCATCTCCGAAATCATACGCATGGGACTCCCGTTGGTCCAAGTACGTTTGCCAAAATCCAAGTGAGCATCAAACTGTACGATACAAAGATCATCGTACATATCAAGAGCACGAGCGGTTGGAATCGTTACAGAATGATCTCCACCCATCATGACTGGAATTGCACCTTTGCTAATAATTTTGCGCACGGCTTCGGTGACATTATCAAAAGAGACATGGAAATCCATAGGATGCATATCAACGTCACCTGCGTCTACAACCTTAACGGGAGCTTCAAGGTATTGAGTTAGCCGTTCAGGATCCCAGAAACCGGCGTCGCCGCGGCCGTAATGGCAAGAAACTTCGCGAATGCGCCTTGGACCAAATTTGGTACCAGTTAGATAAGGGGCCCCCATATCGTAGGGAATACCCATAACGCATATATCAGCGTCAAGTTCATCCAAGTTGGTACAAATAGGATACTTGGCGAAGCTTGCAATCCCTGTAATAGGGAGGTTGTATACAGTTTTAGGCATATTAGATCTCCTTCTCACTGAAGATGAATGATCGCTAACGCCTATCATACGATGGGAATTTGATTAACAAAATTAAAATAACCAACGGCTCTACTTAGAATTAGTAAAACTAATAGTGAGATTTTTGAATATTTGTTTTGTATAGAAATACATTAAGAGATATACGTAGTTAGGGAGAAAATTATGCTTAGTGAATTGTTTCTATACAGAAAAAGTTCTTATGTTGATCAAGCGAAGCGAATAAATAGTGTTCGGTTAGACAAGGCGGGTGCTGATTAATAAAGAATTCTTATCAGGATCAAATATTCTGTATCAAATTTATTTTGGGGATTGTGTGAAAAAATTTGAAACCGGAAAAAGCTGATCATAGCCAAGAGGATTACGATAATTTTTGCTTAGCAGAATCACTTCGTTTTTATTTGGATAAAAAAGTGAGTCGTATCTACTCAGTTCAAACTGTCTCGTTTTCTCTATTCTATTTTCGTAGTTGTTTATTGCTTTGGGCGTAAAATCCTTTATGTTAATCGGTGTGTTAAGGGCTCTTTCTAGGGGCCTCAATGCCTATTTCCTGATACGCTTAATTGGCACAGTTCGTACTTTATGAGCGCCACTAGAAAAATCAATATGCTTGAAGGCAGTTTATGGGACAAGCTGATTGTCTTTGCCTTACCTTTGGCTTTTACCGGTTTGCTGCAGCAACTCTATAACGCAGCAGACGTGGCTGTCTTGGGGCGTTTTGTTTCTGACCTTGCTGTGGCGGCAGTTGGTAACAACGTGCCGGTCTTTGGCCTCATCATCAGTTTTTGCATGGGCTTGTCCATTGGCGTTAACGTGGTTGTTGCCCGTGCTTTAGGGATGAAAAATGACCAAAAAGCCAGTGAAGCGGTCAGAACATCTTTCATTACTGCGATTGTTTTTGGTATTTTCGCGTTACTGATTGGTCAAGCCTTTGCAAATTCAGCCATGGATTGGCTTGATGTGCCCGAAGAAGTGCGAGACTATGCGCTCATTTACTTGCGTGTCTATTTGCTCGGCATGCCTTTTATCGCCATCTATAACTTTTTGGCAGCGGTCTTTCGTAGTCAAGGGGATACTCAGACGCCGCTTTGGGCATTGCTCATTGCAAGCCTCTTTAATATCGGCGGAAACTTATTTGCGGTGCTTGTCCTTGATTGGGGCGTTGCGGGTGTAGCCCTTGCGACAGCATTAGCTAATTTACTGTCTGCCGTGATTTTGTTTGTAAAGCTCACGCATCTGGATGGTCCGCTGAAGCTCGAAGTGTCACAGTTATTGAACGTTGACATTGCTTCGCTTAAGAGCATTGTTCGGATTGGACTGCCCGCCGGTGTTCAGGGGGCTGTGTACGCCCTTTCCAATTTAGTCATTCAATCGGCAATAAATAGTTTGGGGCCGGAAGCCATGGCTGGCTCTGTGGCTGCTTTTACGATTGAAAATAGTGTTTATTGCTTTATCAATGCCTTTGCCTTGTCGGCGACAACCTTTGTGAGCCAAAACTACGGCGCGAGAAATTTAGAGCGCTGTTCGCGCGTCATGTGGGTGACCATGGGACTAAATATGTGTGCGACTGTCCTGTTGACGGCAGGTGTTTTGGTATTTTGTCGAGATCTGCTGGGAATCTTCTCTAGTAACGAAGAAGTTCTTGCTCTTGGCATGATTCGCATCTTATGGGTGCTTGTACCGCAACCATTAAGTGTTGTGATGGATACGCTTTCAGGCAGTATGCGTGGTTACGGTTATTCAATGCCGCCCGCGATGGTCACTTTAGTCGTGGTTTGTTCTGTGCGTTTGATTTGGGTGTACACCGTTTTTCCACTGGCTCCGACCTATGAAACCCTTATGATGGTTTATCCGTTAAGTTGGGTGATCACCATGGTCGGACTCATCATTCTTTATGTTCGTCTACTGCGCAGAATCCGCAATCGCAGACAGATGGTTGAAGAAGCGATTTAGGTGACTACCAAACGATCAAGTTTCTCTTGAGTAACTTGGATAACACTAAAATTTGATTGAGTTCACTGAAAGTTTCTAAAGTGAACTAGTTTTGTTGGTTGAAGATTCTTTTTTGCAAAATGTAGAGACGTCTCTAAATCCAACGCATCAATCACATTCCTAGCTAAAAAGGTTGCATATGAAAATCGCGGTCATTGGTATTGGATACGTAGGCTTAAGTAACGCAATCGTTTTAGCTCAACACAATGAAGTGGTGCTGGTTGATGTTATTGAAGAAAAGGTCAACAAGATCAATTTAAAAAAGAGCCCTATTGCTGAACCACTGATAGTGGATTATCTCGAGCACCGCGAGCTTAATCTTTCTGCGACTTTAAATCTCTCATCAGCTTGTATAGAGGCAGACTTTGTTTTGGTTGCAACGCCCACGGATTACAACGATCAAACGAATAGTTTTGATACGTCGTCAGTAGAGGATGTTGTCAAAAAAGTTTCAGTCATCGCTCCTCAAGCGACCATTATTATCAAATCCACCATTCCCTTAGGCTTTACAGAAAAGTTAATTGCCCAAGGTTATAAAAACATTGTTTTTGTACCAGAATTTCTAAGAGAAGGCAGTGCACTATATGACAACTTGTACCCCTCAAGACTCGTCATTGGGGATTTGTCTGAAAAAGGTAGGGCTTTTGCTCAATTAATGCTGCAAGGCGCTATTAAAAAGGAAGTTCCGGTTTTATATACACAACCGACAGAAGCCGAAGCTATCAAATTATTTGCCAATACTTATTTAGCGATGCGAGTAGCCTTTTTTAATGAATTGGATAGTTACGCATGGGAAAATGGGTTAGATAGCCAAAAGATTATCGAAGGGGTTGGACTTGATCCCCGCATTGGCAGTTATTACTGTAATCCGTCCTTTGGTTATGGAGGTTATTGTTTACCAAAAGACACCAAGCAACTGCTCGCTAATTACGAGAATATTCCGCAAGAGCTGATTTCTGCCATTGTTCAGTCCAATAAGACCAGAAAGCATTTCGTTGTCACGGAGATTTTGAAGTTCTCCCCGAAAACTGTTGGCGTGTTCAAATTAGCCATGAAGCGTGGGTCTGATAATTGTCGCTCGTCAGCGATTTTTGACATCATTGGTGAACTTCAATCAGCCGGTATAAAAGTCATTGTGTATGACCCTAACTACAGTAATAACACGACTCTGTGTTATTTAGATTTTCAAAATAGCCTTGAGAAATTTAAAGCTCAATGTGATCTTATTATTGCCAATCGATTTGCCCCAGAGCTAAAGGATGTCATGTCCAAAGTGCTGACTCGGGATCTTTCCGCTAATGTTTAACTTTTTGTGTTTAGTATTAAAACGATCATGGATAACGAACAATCTCGGCCAGTCATTTTATCGGTTGTTTCGCCGGTTTATAACGGGGCAAAGTATTTGGAACCGTTTCTTCGATCGGTCCTACAGCAATCATTTCCTCATTTTGAATTGATCATGGTCGATGATGGGTCAACCGATTCATCTATTGAAATCATTAAGACCTATCAAAAGAAAGATTCAAGGATTCATTTGATTGGGCAAAACCACAAGGGGGCGGGGAGTGCTCGAAATTTTGGCTTATCCCGGGCAAAAGGGCAGTACATTATTTTCTTAGATTGTGATGATTGGTTTAGTGAGGACTTTTTCAAAACAATGATTGATCGTATTGAAGCGGATCAGTCTGACATCGGTATTTGTGAATTTTTTATCTATAACCAACAAACCGGAGAAATGGGAAAGTCAGCGATTCCTGAGACAAGGAATCAGAAAATTGAAAGGACAAATCTTGTTTTTGATATCTTTGCGCCTAATCCCTGGACGAAGCTTTATAGGATTTCTTTTTTGAAGAAAAAGGAACTCTTATTTCAAGAGATCCCGTCGTGCAATGATTGGAGCTTCGCCTATACATCATTAGCTTGTGCGGAAAAGATATCCGTTATTCGGAAGCCTTTGGTTTACTATCGAACCAAAACTACCACCTCTATTTCATCTTATCGGTACAAACGAACAAAGGATATTGTTTGGGCTATTAAACATTTGAGGCAAGAGTTAAAAAGTCGAGCCCTATTTTCTCAATACAAAGAAGGATTTGCGAGAAAAAGTATCAGTCATTTGGTTTATGAAGCCCTCTCTGATCAAGGGGTAAAGGTTTTTTATGTCCTTTTTCGTAATTTATTAATGGTTAATGATTTTGCTGTCTATAAGGCGTTTGTCCAAAAAGTCATTCAGTATCTTGGGAAACAATATAGAAAGTTAATTACTAAACCAAAGAAATAGGCGCAGTCCTTCTTGTGTTAGAAAGACTGCGAAATTTTTTTATTTTTTATCAATGATTACTGGAACGGTTTTCTGCGTATCTTTAACTGTAGTGTAGGAGAAGCGATCAATAACAGTTGGATTTTGCATGAAGATGATTTTTTCATCATACATGGCTGCATCTACAGAGTCTGGAATGAAAACCGTCATACCATAGCATGAGGTTCCAGTGCTCTCATCGCAACGTAAAGCAAGTGCACCACCGTCAATAACTTGTAAAACTTGAAAATGTCTCGAACCATCAATAGCTATTAAGTCTGCGGTTGTGCATCCGGTTAGTACAAGAGTTACTCCAAGCAGAAGAGAAAGCAATTTCATGGTATCACCTCCTTTTTTAAAAACATTTTAGATGAAGGTTAGAGATTAAGAGCTTTTCGAACAATATTATCTGGTTCAAAATAAAAATTGAGAGATGATTTTGAGTAGGCACAATTAGTCTTTAAACGATTTTCAGTAATGGAATTTTTTGCTCAGTTCTCAAAAATAAACTAGCCCTCAACTTAAATTTATATAACATTTGCTATCGATTCATATAACAATGAAAATATTTTAAGAACTCATATATTTCAAATAGATAGAGCGTCTACTGATAGATTTGTTAAAAGTCTACTATATGATTTGTGCAAATCCTACTATGTCATTTGTTAAAACCGAATGGTTATGAAAAGTTTGAATGCAAGAGATATGAAACCCATCTCTGAATTAGAAATGAACGAGCTAACTATTTTTAACTAAATGCATTTTCTTATTGTGAAAGTAATTTTCCTTTGAAAACTCTAGAACGATCGTATCTTTGTCGCTAAAATCCACCTGTTCAGAATAATAGGAGCCTCGCAAATGGCCAGCATTGATAAAGTCCTGCACAATCAAGAAGTATCCCGGGAAACCCATCGTCTTCATGATGTACAGCTCAAAGACCAGACGTTCCTTCACCTCGTCGGACAAGGGATCACCGTACAGTTTTTTAGCACCGTCGAATGCCAATTTTGCCAGATAGTCGGCTTCCAGCTTGATACGGTACAGCTTGTCGTAGCCCCCCAGACGCTTTATCTTGGCATTGGCGGCATCCTCATCCAGCACCACCTTGCCGTTTTCATCCTGGGTAAACTCATCAAATAAGTCCTTTTCGGTATATTTCTGCCGATAGCCCTCTTCCGTTCCGAAATCTTCCGGAATAGCAAACGTAGGCATAATAGGAGCGTGGTCGATGGAATAATATTCCACCTTGTCCAAAATCTCCAAGGTATTGGACAAGGCTTCGGGAACATCCTCAAACAAGGCGTTCATCTCAGCCTTTGTCTTCATCCATTCCTGCTTGGTATAAAGCATTCGGGTAGGGTCATCCAGATCTTTACCCGTGCTCAGACAAATCAGGCGGTCGTGCGCTTCTGCATTCTCTTCATCCACAAAGTGGACGTCATTGGAGCAGATAACCTTAATGTCATATTTCCGGGCAAGCTCCAGCAACTTGGCATTCGCCTTCTGCTGAAGCGGATAGGCTTCGTGGTTGGCACGGGGAACAGTGGCTTTATGGCGCTGAAGCTCCAGATAGTAATCATCGCCAAACAGATTCTTATACCAGCGTACAGCTTCTTCTGCCTCTTCCAGCTGGTCATTGATAATCTTCTTAGGAACCTCGCCACCGATACAAGCCGAGCAGACAATCAGCCCCTCATGGTACTTTTCCAGTTCACTGCGGTCTGTACGCGGACGCATATAGTATCCCCTTGTCCAGGCATGCGATACAAGTTTTATCAGATTGTGATACCCCTTCTCATTCTTTGCCAGCACAATCAGGTGATAGCCACTCTGGTCCGGCTTCCCCTCCTTCTTATCCATGGTTCGGCGGGCCACATACATTTCACAGCCTACAATCGGCTTGAACAGCTTGCTTTCCGCTTCTGCCATCTTGGCACGACAATCGGCAATCTCCGCTTCCTTGTCTTCACACTCTATCTCACCGCTTTCAATACCGGCAATCCTTTTCTTGAGGTCCTTTATCTCCCCCTTTGGCCCGCTGTTCTTCTTGTTGACATAGTTGGTGAACTCCTTGATACCGAACATATTTCCATGGTCGGTCACGGCAATGCCTTTCATACCATCCTTCATGGCCTTGTCAACCAGCCTGCTGACACTTGCCTGACCATCCAGAAGAGAGTATTGGGTATGGACATGTAAATGAACAAAATCTTGCATATATATCCTTTCTATTGAGAGCCTAAAATTACAACCTCTATCACAGCTAACAAAAATATTTCCCAAAAAGTTATCAACATGCACATTTCTCTCTCCAAATCCTTGTTAGATTTTCAAAATAAGCCTATTTTTGCAGATAATTTCTATCTAAATTAGCAAATACGATATACATGGGTCGATTAAAAAGATTAAAAAAGATACGCATACACCGTGAAGGAACACATACATTGGCAGGCAGCCTGGTTCTGATTCTGGCTGTCAACACTGCCCTTTACTTCGGATTGGAATGCAAAGTTCCTTTTTACGTAGTAGCGGTCATCAGCCTCATAGTATATGGCATACTCGTGAACTTCTTCCGCTGCCCCATCCGTTTGTTCGGACAAGAAACGGAGAAAGTCGTGGTAGCTCCTGCCGACGGTAAAATCGTAGTGGTGGAAGAAGTGGAGGAAAACGAATACTTCCACGACCGCCGTATCATGGTATCTATATTCATGAGTCTGGTTAATGTACACGCCAACTGGTATCCGGTAGATGGTACGGTAAAGAAGGTATGGCACAAAAACGGGAAGTTCATGAAAGCCTGGCTGCCCAAAGCCAGCACCGACAACGAGCGTTCCACCGTAGTAATAGAAACTCCGGAAGGCGTGGAGATTATGGCACGACAGATAGCCGGAGCCATGGCGCGCCGCATCGTGACCTATGCCGAACCGGGCGAGGAATGCTATATTGACGAACATATGGGTTTCATCAAATTCGGCTCCCGCGTGGATGTCTTTCTACCGTTGGGCACCGAAGTATTCGTTAAACTAGGACAACTGACTACCGGCAATCAGACTGTGATAGCCAAACTTAAATAATAAAAGAACAACAATGGCAAACTGCATTACCCGCCATATTCCAAATACTCTGACCTGCCTGAACCTATTCTCCGGGTGTATTGCTTGTGTCATGGCATTCGAAGCCAGATATGAATGGGCACTCGCTTTCATTATCTTCAGTGCCGTATTCGATTTCTTCGACGGCATGATGGCACGTGCACTGGACGCACACTCCATTATCGGCAAGGATTTGGATTCTCTGGCAGATGATGTCAGTTTCGGAGTGGCCCCTTCCCTGATTGTATTTTCCTTGTTCAAGGAAATGGACTATTCGGGCGCAATGGAAAGCTTGGCCGGCGTTTTCCCCTATCTCGCATTTCTTTTGTCCGTATTCTCTGCACTGCGACTTGCCAAGTTCAACAACGATACCCGCCAGACGAGCTCTTTCGTAGGACTTCCCGTCCCGGCAAACGCCTTGTTCTGGGCTTCATTGGTGACGGGCGCTCACGACTGGCTGGTGAGCGGCAGCTTCCATCCGGTTTATCTGTTGCTGCTGGTCTGCCTTTTCTCATGGCTGCTTGTATCGGAGATTCCAATGTTCTCACTCAAATTCAAGAATCTGTCATGGAAAGACAATAAAACAAGCTTCATTTTCCTGCTTGTCTGCATTCCGTTCCTCATCTTCTTGGGAATCTGCAGCTTTGCTGCAATTATCGTGTGGTATATACTACTTTCGCTTATTACAAGGAAAAGTAAATAAACAAATCTTTGGCACGGTTGTTGTATTGAAGTTCGCAGAAAACGAACACATAAAAAGACATTAGCCCATGTTTCATATTTTAGGATTTTTATTCATCATCATAATTGCCATTCTGCTCATTGGCCTCAGCATTATCGGTACTGTCATCCGGAACATATTCGGATTGGGCGGACGCCGTACTTCCTCCAACTCCGGTCCCTACCAAAAAGGAAATGGTAACTACCAGCCGGGAGGGTATTCCTACAATGATAATAGACAATCGTCTGAGGAGGCACAAACTGAAGAAGGTGAAATACGTCCCCGCCACAAGAAACTGTTCTCCAAAGACGAGGGAGAGTATGTGGATTTTGAAGAAATCAAGGAGTAGGGATTAGGGATAAAGGATTAGAGATTATTTGCGCTTGGCGGCAAAGAACTCTTTCATCAGGGCGGCACATTCATCTGCCAGAATTCCTTTTACTACTTGTGTTTTGGGATGCAATGCCTGCGAGGCATAGCGCTGATACCCTCTTTTCTCATCTTCGGCGCCAAACACCAGACGCCCCATCTGTGCCCAGGCAATGGCACCGGCACACATCACGCAGGGTTCCACTGTGACATAGAGAGTACATTCATTCAGATATTTGCCGCCAAGAGTTGCAGCGGCAGCGGTAATGGCTTGCATCTCGGCATGGGCGGTGACATCCGTCAAAGTCTCCGTCAGATTATGGGCACGAGCTATGATACGGTCCTTGCACACCACAACTGCACCTACGGGAACTTCTCCCCGTTCACCGGCCTTATGGGCTTCCAAAAGCGCCTGCTTCATATAATAGCTATCGTCCAACGCCACCCCCTTTAATTTTTAATTTTCACCTCCTCATGTCGTGCTCACCGAACAAAGTAGGATAATCCTCTTCCATATTCTTATGGATAAACATGAGAATAGTCTCCCGCAGCCAACGCGACTTGTTCGTTATCTTGTATTTCTCCAGATAACGGTCCACAATCCGCTGCTCTTCCTCGCTCATCAGGCATACCATGCGCTGCTCGCGTTTCGGTTCTTCGGGCGTTGCTTTCGCACACGTTTTATCTCTCTTTCTCATATTTCCTGCAAAATTACTTTTACTTCTGTAAAAACAAAACGAACCTACGTAATTTTTATATCGGAAACACTTAAATAGCACTGAAATATTTTTTTGACCGGTAAACTTAAAGTATTTCTTAAAAACATTTTAATTTAGTAATTAAAAACGTATTTTTGGAGAGTTCTAAATTTAAAAGGTATGAAACATGTAAATTATCTTAGTTTCTTTCTACTCACATTGTTCAGTATAAGTTTTATCTCATGTAGTGACGATGACGATAATAAACTTAATACCGGCATAACCAATCAGAGTTGGACAGAGGGAAAATCCCTGGAGATCAGCCAGAATAATGAGTTGTCTGTAAGCTTCAATGCTGCAGCCAAATGGGTAGCTTCCGTCACCTCAGGAGCGGATTGGTGCAAACTGAATACGACCTCGGGTACAAAAGGACAAAGCACCTTGAAATTATCTGTAAGTACAAGTTCCACCACCGACCGGACAGCCAGAATTTCCATTAATATAGACGGCTATTCTCCTGCAAGTTTTGAAGTTACACAAAAGGGGACCAGTATTCCCCAAACCACTGAAGATATGGAGATTAACGCAAAAGTTGATGAATATCTGAGGGAAATGTATCTCTGGAACGATGAATACAAAACGTTGAATCTTGACTATGACAAAGGCTATGAAGATTTCTTCTATGATGCATTGGGCAGTATGACTACTAATACTTTGGATAAAAGAACATATATGGGTAGTGATGGAAAAACACACTACACTCTCTTCTCTTATATTGAAAAGAAGAGTCCTATCAGTTCAACCCGTTCCTATCCGTTGGTAAACAAAGAGTTAGAATACAGTTTTGGTATTACAGGGATGATAACCATCGGAACTCAAAGTGGAAGCGACGTATATTGCATCCGAGGCGTATATCCCGATTCACCGGCATCACACGCCGGTATAAAGCGCGGGACTTACATCAGCGAAATTGACGGAACCAAGATAACAGAAGCCAACTATCAAGCCTTAGCTTCAAATTTAGTATATCCGGAAAGAATACGTTCTTTGAAAATAACGGAGATTATTCCCCAGGAAGGTAAACCGGCCAGTACCAAAGAATATACCATAACTTCCGAAGCCATGTATAAGAATCCTGTTTTATATCAAGACGTTATAAAAACAAATACTGGAGATAGAATAGGTTATCTTGTCTATGCGGGATTTGAAGCCGGCTATGATGACAAACTGTTCGAAGTATTCAAAGAATTCAAAAGTCAAAATGTTAACGAACTGATTCTGGACTTACGTTACAATGGAGGAGGGCATACCATATCTGCCAATCTGATAGCATCGTGTATTGCCGGAAATGCCTATAAAGACGCAGTATTTTCGAAACTCAGATACAATGATGAAAGAATGAAAGCGCTTGGCAACACGAAATTTGAGGAGAGATTTTCATATTCCAAGTATGTAAATCTGAATACTTCGCTGGCTGCAGGCGACTTGAGCCTAAAACGTATTTACTGCCTGGTAAGCGGTACAACAGCTTCGGCCAGCGAACTTGTCATCAATTCGCTGCGAGGCATCGACATCGAAGTAGTGCTTATCGGAAGCAAAACTACTGGCAAGAATGTAGGTATGGAACCTGCCGAGATAGTCATTGGAAAAAACACCTACGAGGTAACTCCCATCACGTTCCAGTCTTACAATGCCAAAGACTTTGGAGATTATGAACAAGGCTTCACCCCCGACATACCGTTTGATGAAGAAGACCCGGAAGGTGATGGTTACTTTAATGATTATATAGACTATGGCAATCTGAACGAGCCGCTATTAGGTAGGGCTATCCAAGAAATCACCGGACAAGTCCCATCCAATACCCGCAGCAGCAAGGCAAGTGGAATAAAAGGCAAGGTGCTGAAGATGCCTGCTATCTTCCGACCGGGACATGACGGAATGATTAAGCTGCCGGAATAATGGCTCGACACAATATCCTTGGAAAAGCCGGTGAAGACGCCGCTGCCAAATACTTGGAACAGAACGGTTACACCATACGTGACCGTAACTGGCGGAAGAATCACCTTGAGCTGGATATTGTAGCCGACAAAGATAAGGAACTGATTATTGTGGAAGTGAAAACCCGTAGCAATACGGATTACATTGAGCCGCAGGATGCCGTGAACTGGCAGAAAATACGACGTATTGTCGTAGCGGCCGATGCCTATATCAAGCACTTCTGCTTGGATGCACCCGTCCGCTTCGACATCATAACGGCTGTAGGCGAACCGGGTGCATTCAGGATAGAGCATCTCAAAGAAGCCTTCTATCCGCCGATGTTCTGAGAGTTGAAAATTGACAAGCAAGAGTTATTTCAATCGTAAATTGTAAACCGTAAAACCGTAAATACCATCATGGACATCGAAACCGCCCGCGAATATTGCCTCAGCAAAAAAGCCGTCACGGAATGCTTTCCGTTTGACGAATACTCGCTCGTGATGAAAGTCATGAATAAAATGTTTGCACTTATCGACCTGGAAAGCGCCAACAAGATTTGTCTGAAATGCGACCCCGAATATGCACTCGAACTGCGGGAGCACTATGTTGCCATCGAAGGTGCCTATCACTTCAACAAAAAGTACTGGAACCAGGTGTTCCTTGACGGTGACGTCGACGACAAACTGTTGAAGCAACTGATAGACCACTCCGTGGAAGAAGTATTGAAGAAGTTCACCAAAAAAATGCGTACCGAATATGAAGCCCTGCCCTGACACATTCCCGTTCCCGCTGGTGGCATTGGACGAGACGGCATCGACCAACCAATACCTCAGCCAGCTTTGCAACCAGTTGCAAGAATCCGTTGCCGAACTAACAACCGTGACTGCCGAGTTCCAAACTGCCGGTAAAGGCCAGCGCGGCAACACCTGGGAAGCTGAAGAAGGCAAGAACCTGCTTTTCAGCTTTGTACTCTACCCTTCTTTTCTGGAAGCCCGCCGGCAGTTCATCCTTTCACAAATCGTTTCCCTCGCCATTAAGGAAGAGCTGAGCAGATGGTCTGATGAAATCACCATCAAATGGCCGAACGACATTTATTGGAAAGACAAGAAAATCTGCGGCATACTGATAGAGAACGACCTTTCCGGACATCATATCAGGCGCAGCATTGCCGGAATCGGTATCAACATCAACCAGGAAGTCTTCAACAGTGATGCTCCCAACCCCGTCTCACTGAAACAAATCACCGGAAAGGAGCACGACCGTTATGAAATCCTTGCCCATATCCTAAGACGTGTACAAATCTACTACAACAGCCTCCAAATGGAGGACTTCGCCGTCTACTCCGACGAGATATCCACACGGTATGCCCGCTCCCTTTTCCGTCGCCGGGGATTGCACCCTTATGAAGATACCAACGGCAAGTTCCTTGCCCGGTTGCTGCGTATAGAGCAAGACGGACGGTTCGTGCTGGAGGATGAAGGAGGAAGTGAACGGGAATATCTGTTCAAGGAAGTGCAATACATTCTGTAAGAAATGCACAACCCGTGCCATCGCATTGGCAAAGTTGTGCCACCATACTGGCACAGCCTTGCCATCGTACTGGCACGACTGTGCCAATACGATGGCACAAACATAAGTCCATAGTAGTGTACTACTGCCCTACTTCAAACTTTACTTCAGTTCCTTTCAGAAGGGGGGAAGCAAACTTTACTTTAACCGGTCCCTCTCCTCCGGTAGTCTGTATATAGGCCAGCAAACGCCCGTGGTATACGCGGTGACGGTTATCGGTATAATCACTCATGTCACTGTTGTCAGAGCCTTCGAGCCCAAGCAGACGCGCCGCTCCTTCAACTGTACACGTAATTTCATTGTCGCCAAGTTTCACAACAGTACCTTCTTCGTCAACCACCTCTACGGTGATGTGCGCAGTGGCGCGGTCGCCGGACAAAATAGTGCGATCCGCCGTGGCACGGATGGCATAAGGACGTCCGGATGTCCGGATGGAATAGCTCGACAAGGCATTTCCTTCCTTATCGCAGCCCTCAGTACGAAGCTCACCAGCCCGGAAAGGAATATCCCAGTAGATGATGCCGGTCTTTTCATCATAAGGTTTCATCTCGCCTACCACCCTGCCGTTGAGCAGCAAACGCGCCTGCGGAGCATTGGTATAACACACCACACGTATGTTCTGCCCCTCGTCATAGTTCCAGATGTCCCATGCATCAGGCGAAAGGAATACATGCTCGGGATGCTTGGGATGGGCATATACCGGATATGTTCCTGCATACGTGACCGGATTCTCGCACCACAACGAAGCCCGGAAATGTCCGCGTGGCTTGGGGAAACTTCCGAAATCGAGCAAACCCGTGTACAAACCGCGGGACGGCCATCTGCCCGATTCACCCAGATAATCCGTACCGGTCCAGATGAACTGCCCGAAGATGAAATCCTTGTCGCGGACGGCATACCAGGCATCAAGCCCCGAACCCGTCTCGCTTCCATAGATAATGCGGTCCGGATAAGTGGCATGGTCTTGGTCGTAGCGGTTTTCCGTATAGTTATACCCCACCACATCCACAGCATCGGGATACTCCGTCTCGTTCGACATCACGACACCCGCCAAAGCTCCGGTCACGGGACGGGAAGTGTCCACGGCACGTACACAGGCAGCCAGACGCTTTGCTATGGTTCCGATGCGCATGGCATCGGGAGCATCCGGCTTATAGCCCCCGAACATAGGCTGGTTGATTTTAGCTCCATCAAGAACGGGATGCGAATAAGGGTCGTTCGGATAATCCACTTCATTGCCGATACTCCACAAGAAAATACAGGTATGATTGCGGTCACGACGTACCATATCGGTTACGTCCCGTTCTATCCACTCCTCGAAGAAGTCGAAAGTACCGTCATAACTCGGAGTACCCACATTCCAGCCTTGTACCCATTTGCGTTTCGGAAACTCCCATTCGTCAGAGACTTCATCCATTACAAGAAATCCCAGGCGGTCACACAGTTCATAAAGAACGGGGGCTTGTGGGTTATGGCTCATGCGGATGGCATTTACGCCAATCCCTTTCAAGTTATTCAGGCGGCGTTCCCATACCTCCGGCGGCACTACTGCACCCAGCACTCCTGCATCATGATGCAGGCATACACCTTTTACCTTCATCCAGTTGCCGTTGAGGGCAAAACCTTTGTTGGCATCAAATTCCAGCGTACGCAGTCCCACTTTGGTCTCACTGCCGTCAATGCGTTTGCCATTGGCAAGCAATTCGGTTTTCAATGTATACAGATACGGATTATCCAGATTCCAACGATGGGGTTTGGACACTTTCAAGTCAAGACTTTGCTTGGCAATGCCCTCTTTTCCATCGGCAACACGCACACGGCGTTGTGCCACCTTCTTTCCGGCAGTATCGTACAGTGAAGCCTTCAGTTCCAGTTTGTCGGAAGTTGCCTTGTGCTTCTCCACCTCTACATCGACCGCAACGACGGCTTGCTTGTCTGTCAGCGAAGCGGCATGCCAGCCCACACCCCATTGCGCAATATGTGTATCGGGAGCAGCCACCAGCCATACATCGCGATAGATGCCCGACCCCGTATACCAACGTGAATCGGCATAACGGCTATGGTCTACACGGACAGCCAGCACATTGTCGCCTTCCTTCAGGTAAGGGGTCATGTCGTAAAGAAACGATACATAGCCGTTGGGGCGCCTGCCAAGCAGATGCCCGTTCAGGTAAACCTCGCTCCGGTTATATACCCCTTCGAAATAGATATAATGACGTGTTGCGTTGTCTTCAACCCTGAAGTGTTTGCGATACCAGCCTATCCCACCCGGCAGGTACCCGGTGCAACTGGCCAGTGTGGGCGACAATTGCCCCTCTATGGACCAATCGTGTGGCAAAGAAAGCTTCCGCCATTCGCTGTCGTCATAGTCAGTCCGGACAATAGCCGAGTCGTCCGTCAGCCGGAACAGCCATCCGTCATTGAATTTTGCGGCATCGCCAAATGCCACCTGCGCCTTTATCGGAGCAACGACCAGCATTGCCAGCAAAAAGATAAGAGCAGTCCTGTTATTCTTAAAATACATTTTCATATAGATTTTCTTTGAAGTTAAACTAATTCCTTACTTCAGGCTATACACCACGGTTGTCACACTCTTGGCTTCCAGAATCACCTGCTTGCCTGCCGCCACCGTTCCTTCCACCAGATTCTTGCTACCGGTAGTTGTATAAGTAGCTATTGACTTCGCTTCATTGCTCCATCCCACATGCGTTTCACCTAAGCGAACCGCCTTATCAGACATGTTTGTATAGACGGCCACTACCTTATCCCCCTCGGGAGAAAGCCAGGCGGAACCGAAAAAAGTACGCGATTCGTTCAAGTCGAGGGCAATACGGCGGTATCCCGGACGGATAAAGCGGCTGTAATTGCCCAGTACCCCAAAGAGTGGCAGTAGCCTGATAGCTTCCCTCCTGCTCTATATCACCATACTCGCCACCGGCAGGTACCAGCGAAATCAAGAGAAAACGGTTCTTATGCCCCCAACGGGAAACATCCATCGATGTCCAGTAACTCCAGGAAGACACCCCAGCCACAGTGAGGTCATTGTGGATGACCTTCGACATGTAGAAAGCGATATCCATCTCAGAAGCCTGCTCGTAGCCCACGAATTCGGAACTGCTGTAATTATCGCCCAGCATACTCCATTCACTCTGCCAAACATCCAGATTATACTGACCGGCAGCCTGGGCCACTTGCTTGCGCACGTTGCGCATACCGTCCCATGTGCCGTCAGTCCAATAGCTGTGTCCGCAAATGAGATTCTTCACGTGTGCCAAGTCACCCACGTAGGCGGAAGAGCCGGGTGTAAAGAAAGCTGAGAATATATTACTGCGGTTGGCATCGCCTTTCACTTTATACAGATACTCCCAATCACCGGATTCGCCCAAGAGAATGTCTGTGGAAAGCCCCCGGTCATCCAACGACATATCCAACTCGCGTGCCAGTGCAGCCACTTCGTCATTGGTCCAGCCACTGCCCTCCTGACCGCTGTCCCAGTTGTACTGCGGCTCGTTGACGGGCGAGATATGGCTTATGTGATAGCCTTCACCGGTATAACGGGCCGCTACATCGGCCATATATCCTGCAAAGTCACCATAATGCTCCGGTTTCAGATTGGAAAGTCCCCCTCTGGCGGAAAATCCTTTTCCATTATAGGTGTACTGCACGGGAGGTGTATTGCTGAAAAGAACGAAATTGTTACATCCCAGCTCCTTGGCACGGTCCATGAAGTAACGTTGTCCCTCGCAACGGGTCCAGTCGTACGTCAAGTCATCCGTAAGATAGGATTCCGCACGACGGGATTTATCCTCGATGCCGCTGGCTTCACCTTGCGCGGCACTGCCGCCACCAAGATTCACCCGCCATTGAGAAAGGCCGATTCCTTTCGGCTTGCCGCCCACAATCTCTGAAGAAAAAAGCAGTTCCGTAATCCCCGCACGGTGCGAAGTCCATGACTTGCCCACAAAGGCAGGCGACCAACAGTCCGAAGCGCCAAAGCCGGCTATTGTCTGGAAAGTCTGTCCGGCATCGATGCTCACCAGTTTCTCTACGCTGTTTGTAATGTCCGGACCCTCAGGAGTGTCTGGAGTATCCGGCGTAACGGGAGAATCGTCGCTGCAAGCCATTGCAGCAAGCAGTGCCGGAAGAATAAAAATGTGTCTCAAATTCATGATATTGTTTCGGATTAAAAAAACTGCCGCGGATAATCCATTGCAAACTATCCGCGACAGAATATAAAGACCTATTGAATAATCAGTTCCTGCAACAATCTGTTTTCATCAGAATGTGTTTAATTCCAACCCGGGTTCTGGGTAATGGAACCGTTGGACATCGTGATTTCGTACAAAGGAATGGGGAACACCATGTCGCGGTTTTCATTGAAAGTGATGCCTTTGTCACTTGCTTCACCTTGATTTTCCCACTCAAGAGCGTCACGGGTAGCCTCTTCAGTGTTCCACTTCACAAAGGAACCGTTCGGTCCCAGGATATTGCTAATCACCTTTTTACCATTTGTATCAGTCCAGCGGCGGATATCATACAGACGGTTCTGCTCGAAAGCCAATTCCAAACGGCGCTCCAGGCGAATGGCACTTTGCAATGCCTTTCCACTTGCCGTAACGTCATCCAACTTGGCACGTCTGCGCACCTGATTGAGAGCATCACGGGCAGAAGCGTCATCACCCAGTTCATTGCAAGCCTCAGCATACATTAAAAGGACATCGGCATAACGCAGAATACGGTGATTCAAAGGACTCTTGTCCGTGGCGTAAGCCGTTGCATCGCCTTGAGCACGATATTTCATCGGCAGGAAATACTTGCGGATGATACGCGCAGACTTATGGTCAGCGGGATTGATAATATAGCAATTGGGGTCCCAACCATATTTATCAAGATATTCCTGATACTTATTCAACGCTTTGCTTGCGTCAATGAAATCTTCGAATTGGTCTTCGCCGGCAATTTCTGTACAGCCCGACTTGATTATTGTCCATTTCAAACGTTCCGTATCACCGGCCTCAATATAAGCTTGCTCCAAATTTGCCGTAGGCTGACACCAGCTCCAACCATCACCAGGACCATTACGGGCACCGGTTACCGTAGCAAGCGCCCCTCCTAAGCCCAAAGTGGGATGATATTCATACTGGATTTCCAGAAGGCTCTCCGCACTGTTGTCATAGTCGACATTCCATACCTGCCCGAAATCGGGAAGCAATTGGTATTCGCCTTCATCTATCACAGTCTTCAACACATCATGGGCAGCCTGCCATTTCTCCTGATAGAGGTACACTTTACCCAATAATCCTAAAGCGGCGCCACGGGTAGCATGCCCTACTTGCGCAGTACTGCGTTGCGGCAGTATTTCGGCAGCTGCCATCAGGTCATCCTCTATGAATTTGTACACGGCTTCTGCCGTAGCACGTTCTGTTTCCTCCACTTCTTCCGGCATTTGGAAACTGGTCATCAAGGGCACCCCGCCAAAATTTCTCACCAGTTCGAAGTAATAGTAGCCACGCAGGAAACGGGCTTCTGCCACCAGACGGTCTCTGGTTTCTGTCTCTTGGGTTTCGAGAGCCGCAATGCGATCTATGGCTATGTTACAACGTAAAATACCTTTGTAACGGTACTGCCAAAAATTGGAGATAGGACCATTGCTGGCACCGTTTCCCTGATAATGTGCCAATGAGATATAATCACTCTGAGACTGAGAGGTATTCCCCATCCAGGCATCATCTCCACACATTTCGGAAAGTAACCACACGGTGTTGATTTGCCACCATCCTCCATATGTCATGGCCTGATAACAGCTCGTGACTGCGGATTCACACTCTTCTATGGACTTATAATAAGTGTCCACGTTCAATTGCCCGCGTACGTCTTCGGTCAGGAAGTCCTCGCAAGAGGTAAACACCAGCGAAGCAATCAGAACTACTATTGTAAATATTCGTTTCATGGATAATCAAGAATTAAAATTTGAAGTCAATGCCAAACAAGAATGTTCTCGGATTAGGATAAGCCACGTTGTCAATACCGGTATTGATGGCACTGCCAGAGCTGTCGGTAGTACCGTCAACCATCGGGCGTTCGGGGTCCATTCCCGAATAACCGGTAATGGTAAACGGATTCTGTGCAGAGAAGGAAAGACGCAAGTCAGCACCTCCAACCCATTTCTTAGGAAGCGTATAGCCTATCTGTAACAGCTTGCAACGCAAGTAGGAACCATCTTCCACATAGAAACTGGAAACACGGTTATAGTTCAGGTTCAAGTCATTGCTCGACAAACGGGGAATATCATTGCCGGTACCCTCTCCATGCCATGCTTTCTCCAGTGTACCTGCCCAAACATTCTGTCCGCCTGAACCGGAGTACCGTCCTTTGGTGACATTGTAAATATCATTACCGAACGTACCATAGAAATTGGCTGCAAAATCAATGTTCTTATAACGCATACCAATATTCAGACCCATCATTAAATCAGGATAAGGATTACCGATATAATCTTTGTCATTGGCATCGAGCACTCCGTTATGGTCCCGGTCCTTGAAGCGGATGTCTCCCGGTTTTGCATTGGGCTGAATCAGTGTTCCGTGTTCGTCAGTGTGCGCATACACCTCTTCCCAATTCTGGAACAAGCCATCGGCCACGTAACCGTAGAAACGGGAGATAAAACCACCATCTTCGTTACGGATAATCTGGTCGCTATTGAATCCACCGACATTGATAGGACCGTCACCCGAGAACTTGATGGCCTTGTTGCGCACGGCAGAAAGGTTCAGACCAAGATCGTAAGAGAAATCCTTGCCGATTTCATCGCGCCAGGTAAGTCCCACTTCCCAACCGCGGGCCTGCATACTACCGATGTTCATCCAAATCTGGCTGTTCCAGTTATCATATCCCAAAGAGAGGATGTTCTGTTTCTGGTAGAGCATGTCAATGGACTTTTTCTGGAAATATTCGAATGTTACACCCAAACGTGAATCAAGGAATGACATATCCACGCCTACGTTCCAATCTTCCACAGTCTCCCACTTCAACTGGTTGTTACCTACTGTAGACACGAAGTAACCATTTGCCAACGTATTGCCATAATAGTATTGGGTTTCGCTCAACAAAGTAAGGGTAGCATTATTGTTGATATTCTGATTACCTACACGGCCCCAGCCTCCACGAAACTTCAGGTCACTGAAGATGTCCTGGTCCTGCATAAATGCCTCACTGATGACACGCCAGGAAGCGGAAACAGACGGGAAGAGGGCATACTTGCTGCCCTTCGGGAAACGGGAGGAACCGTCGGCACGGAGAGATGCCGAAATGTAGTAACGGTTATCGTAGTTGTACATGACACGGCCCAGGAAAGAAACCAGTGTATTGTAAGTGGTTTCACCGTTGGCCTCGTCCGTACCCTGCTGTCCGGCATTCACTTCCTGCATCTGGTCCAGATTATTGGGAACATTATCACGCCGTGCCTGAGTATTGTACCATGCAAAACGTTCGGCAGTAAAGCCAGCCATTACATTCAAGTTGTGCTTTTCAGCGAAAGTGTCCATGTAAGTGGCTGTATTCGTCCAGTTCCAGTCAAACCACTCCTGATTGCGGCGGGTGATTTCGTTCAAGTCTTGTTTCTCCAACGGATCCATATTGAACTTCGGAACGAATGAATCAGAACGGCGATAGTGTGCATTGGCACCGAACTGGGTGCGCAACGTCAGCTTTTCTATCGGGGTTACCTGCAGATAGGTATTCAGAATGGCACCCAACTCGCGAGAATGAGCATTGCTACGGGCAATTGAACCGGCGGGATTCCACTCCTGGTTGTTGTAAGAGCGTTGATAGTTGTTGTACTCATTATCCTCCCATTGGTCCTGCGGACGGAATACCGGAGTTGTCGGGTCCATAGCCATGGCTGCCGAGAACTGGTTTGGGGTATCATCCCATGATTCGACACGTGGAGCAATATCAACTCCCAATTTTACATACTTATTAAATGTATATTCAGTATTCAGACGGATATTTATCTTATCCCAATAACCTACATCAAACTGTGAGTTGTTACGATAATAGCCCACGCTAAAGTTATAAACAAACTGTTCTGAGCCACCGGCAACACTAAGTGAATGGTTCTGCACCAAAGCTGTTTTATTGACTACAGTATCCCACCAGTCTGTACCACCGGGATTGGTCGTAGCACCCGTATCGTTCCAGATAGAAGAAAGGCCATCATTCGTATAACGGGTATTGAACACTTCTTTATATTCAGCCGCACCGGCAATATTAGGTTTGGCCACGGTCTGGAAACCAACAGAAGAATTCCAATTGATGCGGGCTTTACCAGTTTTACCTTTCTTTGTAGTAATCAGGATGACACCGTTTGATGCACGTGTACCATAGATAGCGGCAGCCGAAGCATCTTTCAATACTTCCATGGAAGCAATATCGTTACTATTCAGAAAGTTGATATTGTCACCTACCGGCATACCATCCACTACATACAACGGATTCGTACCGTTTACGGTAGTTACACCACGAATCAGCACCTTCGGAGTAGCTCCAGGGCCACCACCACTGGTGACTTGTACACCATTTACCTTACCCTGCAAAGCATCCATAGCATTACCGGTCACGGTTTCAGTGATTTCATCGCCTTTTACTGTAGCAATAGAACTGGTCAAATCGCTCTTTTTCACAGCACCATAACCGATAACCACCACTTCATCCAGTAATTCCGCAGCCTCCTTCAGTACCACGTTAATCGTAGTACGTCCACCTACAGCTATTTCCTGAGACTCAAAACCAATAGAAGAGAATACCAACACTGCATTCTTGTCTACATTGGGTAATGTATAATCACCGTCGATACCGGTAATTGTACCCGTACCGGTACCTTTCACTTGAACTGTAGTTCCAATCAACGGCTGCTGGTCGGTGGCCGAAGTCACCACACCCTTAACCGTTATCTGCTGCGCATAACCGCAAAGGCTTATCAGCGCAAGACATAATAATAGAATTTGCTTTTTCATATCTTAAATCTAATGTTACTTTTTAATTAGCAGGAACAATCTTGCCGCGACCCAAATGCGCGTCAAACTCAAAGCGGTAGTTGCCGGTCACCGTAACCGTAGGCTTCATCCAGTTGTCACCTACCATCGAGCCGTCTTCCCAACGCTGATTGGTGCCTTCCCAATTAGGATTCACATCCCCTTTCTTACTGAAGTAACCAAACTTCTCTACATTCTGAGAGTCGTCACACCGCCATTCCACATGATCCCACCATCCGTCGGGATGATAATTGGATATGATGAAGTTCATTTCTTCACCGGCTTCCAGCGTCCAAGTTCCATTTTCCGGATAATAGAAAAGATGAGGATTATTTTTATCCTGGGCAAACAACTGATTTCCCGCATCCTGAGGAGAACCTCCCCAACCGATATAGAAATCAATGAACGATTCCCCATTCTCCCAACGGTCAAAACAAGGCTTTCCATATTCATATTTCATCGGATTTGTAGCCTCTGTCACCGAGTACGTGCGCATACTATAAGTAGACTCTTTCACATTGATGTCTATTTCATAATAAACACCAGCCTCATCCAAGACAATAGGTTTAGCCGTTTCCGGGTCATCCGGCAATTTTGTATTATCCTCCGGATCAAGGCCAAAACAGATAGGAGTAAAGTCTGTCTTTTGCGGTAAGAAGAAAATTTCCGTACCGGCAGCTTTATTATAATAACGTGCACGATATTGGTACTCGCCCGTATGGTTAATCACCATCGGTACACCGAAAATATCACTGTTCAATTCCTCTACGGTTGCCACATCGGCCAGATACATTTTGGGGAAGTCAGGCATTTCAGATACACTGATGGTACTATTGGTCACTGTCTGATTGCCTCTGGCATCCACAGCCGTCAAAGTCACATCGTAACTTTTCACCTCATTAGGCAGAATAATCTTCTCCGTAAAGCTCAAAGTAGATTGCCCGCCAGCCTCTATACGGCGGCTTTCAAAACCTTCTACCCCAGGAATCTCAATGAGTACATAATCCAGTATGCGGTCATCTTTCACCGTGAAATTCAGGTTGAACTTTGTTTCATCCTTTATCAGTACGGTAACCTCCTTACCAGGGGCAATTGTAAATGTAGGATTCTCAAAGTCCCCATCCATCGTTATCAACACATCCTGCGACACTTCACGCCCGCCCGCATCTGTTACGGTCACTTTCACGGTGAAGCGTTCACCGATTTCATCACGCTTGAGGTCATAAGAATAGCTCAACTCATACTCCGTTTGGGGAGCTCCATAGATTTCGACCAAATCAATCGTCTTGTTCAGATAAAGATCGGCACATTGCAGATTGACGGATACAATTCCATCCTGGTCAGCCAACGAACCCTCAATGGTAAAACGATGGCCGGCACCGGATTCAATATGATCCGTCACCAATGTCATTGTCGGAATCTGCCCGTCTACATCAGAGTATCCGTCATCGTCACTACATCCAGTAGTCCATAAAGCCAGCGATAACAACGCCCAGAAAGTGGCGTTAAAGAAATGCTTCTTCATAAATATTATTATTAAAGTTAAACAAAAAAGTACATTTTGTTCCGATTTATAATAATCGGCAATGCAAACATATGCCAATTTTCGATTCAACAGCTGTATAAATCTTGCAGAGAAGGCATATAAATCTGTCAATGCACGATTTGTGCACATCATCTAAAGATTTTATTTGTACTTTTGACTCATGCAATGAAAAACGACCCGTTATGAAGAAGATTCTACTTTCCATTTTCCTATGCCTGCCATTCCTGCTATCCGCGCAGCCATATACCATAAAACATCTGAGTATCCGTGAAGGGCTGTCCAACAACCATGTGGTAAGCATAGCCCAAGACAAACGGGGCTCTCTATGGTTTGCCACAGAAGAGGGTTTAAATAAATTCGACGGAATACGCTTCCTTACCTATTATAAAGAAGAAACAACCGGCAAGCAAAGCATCACCGGCAACGAACTGAACTGTCTGCTGGACGATCCCGTCGACTCCATCTTATGGATAGGAACCCAGCGTGCCGGAATCAATGCATACAATTATGCCAACGATTCATTCATCACTTACAGACACAACGAAAACAACCCTAAAAGCCTGGTTACGGACGACATTACCAAAATCATTGCCGCCTCCGACGGTAACCTATGGATTTGCACCTATTGGAAAGGCGTGGACTATTTTGACAAGCAAACCGGGCAATTCACCCATTACAATACCGAAACCGTACCGGGTTTTGCAAGCAACCATATCTGGTCTGCCATAGACGGTGGTAACGGACTACTCTATATCGGGCATGTGGACCGGGGATTCAGTATACTTTCCATAAAAGACAAGACAGTCAAGAACTTCACACACGAGCCGCAAAACCCCAACAGCCTGCCCGGCAACGAAGTGACATGTGTCTACAAAGACAAAAGCGGAAACATATGGATAGGAACCGATAGAGGAGTGGTACTGTTTAACCCGGAAGCGGAAAGTTTCATCCCCTTCGACGACAAAACCAACTGCATATCGCACCGTGTATATGATATACACCAACTGGATGACAACAGACTTTGGATAGCCATGGAATTCGGCGGCATTGCCGTAGTGGATTTGTCCCAACAGCTTTTCCGTTCGTCGGACCAGATTCATGCGCTTTCTATCCGGGAGGGAGACGATGAATACGGCTTGTCCAACTCCAGTATCCGTTGCCTGCTCCAAGATTCCTTCGGTAATGTATGGGCAGGTTCCTGGGGAGGCGGCATCAACTTCATAAAACGCGAGCCGTCACTCTTCAGCACTTATAAATATTCTCCTTTTCCATCCACCAACAACAGCCTGAACAGTAAAATAGCCTCCGGTGTCTGTATGGACAAAGCCGGTAACCTCTGGATAGGAACCGATGGAGGAGGAATCAACGTATTCAACAAGGGAAGACGAATAGCCATATACAATGCTGACAACAAGAAATTCAGAAGCAATACGGTGCAGGCAGCCTTGTGCGACTCGAAGGGAGGATTATGGTTCGGACTTTTTTATGGAGGAATAGCCTACTACAACCCCAAGAGCCAAAGCTTCCGGCAGATTTTCTCCGAAGACAAGTCACGCACTGACGTACGTTCCTTTCATGAAGACAAGCAGGGAAACATTTGGGTCGGAACCAGCGAAGGCGTCTATCTTATAGATTGTGACAGCAAGACAATCAAGGCACACTACAATCTGGAGAACAATCTGGCCCGCTGTGTGCTGAAGGATTCCGAAGACCAAGTATGGGTAGGATTCTTCGGAGGAGGCCTGGGCCTCTATGACCCTCAACTCCAAAGCATCCAGCTCTTCAACGTCCTGGCCAAATTCCCCTCCAATACCATCAATGCTCTCTACGAAGACAGCAGAAAGCGGTTGTGGGTGGCCACGGGTGAAGGTTTGGTATGCTTCCCCTCCCTGACAGACAGAAACTACAAAGTATACCAACGTGAAAGCGGACTGGCTAACACCCACATACAAGCCATCGGTGAGGACAAGGCAGGAAATATTTGGGTGAGCACCAACAAAGGTATCAGCTGTCTTGTGGACAGTAAAGACATTTTCTCCCGGAAGTTGTATTGCAGGAACGCAAATCACCACCCGCATTCATCACCAACATTGAAATTACCGACCCGCTGAACAAACCGGAAAACGGACAGAGCACCATTGCCTTAAACGGACAGAAGAACGTGCAACTGAAATATACACAGAATAGTTTCAGTATCCGGTTCAACATCCAGAACTATGCCCTGGTCAACCAAGTGGAATATGCCTATATGCTGAAAGGACTCGAGAACTCCTGGTATACGCTTACAGACCCCAATAATGTCACCTTTCGTAATCTTCCTCCCGGGAAATACCAGTTCCAAGTGAAAACGCGCATGCGCAACCAAGCATGGTCGGACGCAACCACCTCATTGAACATCCGCATCGCCCCACCCCTTTGGCTTACTTGGTGGGCAAAGTCATTCTATATCCTGCTGTCCCTTATCATCCTTTTCTCTATACTCTATGCCTACAAGAAAAGACTGGATGCTGAAGCACTGTACCAACTGGAGAAGCAGAGCCACGAACACGAGCAGGAACTGAACAACGAACGCCTGCGCTTCTACACCAACATCACCCATGAACTGCGCACCCCGCTTACGCTGATACTGGGTCCGCTGGAAGACATACAGAAAAGTGATACACTATCCACCAAAGACGCACAGAAGATATCCGTCATTCACCAAAGTGCCATCCGGCTACTGAACCTCATCAACCAGATATTGGGGTTCAGAAAGACCGAGACCCAGAACAAGAAACTCTGCGTGAGCCGGGACAACCTCGTACCCCTTATCCGCGAGATAGGCCTGAAGTACAAGGAACTGAACCGGAAGCCAGCCGTCGATATCCGGCTGGTGGTGGAGAAAGAGCATATGCCTATATACTTCGACAAGGAAATTATCCAGACCATCCTGGACAATCTGATATCCAATGCCCTAAAGTACACGGAAAAGGGTAGCATCAGCATCGGTATCCGACAGGTGGAACGTGCCGAAGTGAACTATACGGAAATCCGGGTCAGCGACACGGGATACGGTATCAAGCCGGAGGCACTACCCCACATATTCGACCGTTATTACCAGGAAGGCGGCAAACACCAGGCTTCGGGTACCGGTATCGGACTTTCTCTGGTGAAAAACCTCGTAGCCCTACACGAAGGGGAAATCCGCGTAGAGAGTGCTCCCAATCAAGGTAGTACCTTCTACGTCAGCCTGCTTACCGACAACAGTTACCCGCAGGCACTGCATGCCGATTCGCAGGAAAAGGAAAGCAACGTCCAGCATATAGAAGAGGCACAAGTAAATCAAGTTTCATCCAGCGACAAACCCATATTGCTGGTAGTGGAAGACAATCCGGACATCTGCGACTATATAGCCGAATCCTTCTCCGACCACTTTGAAGTAAAGACTGCCGCCAACGGAAAGCTGGGCAAGGAAAGCGCCCTGAAAGAAATACCTGACATCATCGTCAGTGACATTATGATGCCGGTAATGGACGGAAACGAGATGTGCCGTGAGCTGAAAAAAGACGTGCGCACCAGCCACATACCCATTATACTGCTGACAGCCAAAGACTCGCTGCGCGACAAAGAGGAAGGCTACCAGGTAGGTGCCGACTCCTACCTCACCAAACCGTTCAGCGCCAGCCTGCTGCATAGCCGTATAGAAAACCTGCTCCAGTCGCGGCGCAACCTGGCAAACCATTTCAGCGCCAATGCCGCCATAAGCAATAAAGCGGCTGTCATTACAGAATCGCTCAACAAGCTGGACAACGAGTTTATCCACAAGATAAACCAGCTGATAGAGGAACGGCTTTCTTCAGACAAAATAGACATCAGCTATCTTTCGGATAAAATGTGCATGAGCAATTCCACCCTCTACCGCAAGATGAAAGCGCTTACCGGACTTTCCACCAACGAATATGTCCGCAAGATAAGGATGAAACACGCCGAGCAATACCTGCTGGAAGGCAAATACAACATTTCGGAAATAGCATTCAAGGTAGGTATAAACAATCTGTTCTACTTCCGGCAATGCTTCAAGGAAGAATTCGGCTACATACCTTCGGAATATCTGAAGAGATTAAAAGAGACCGGAGAGAAATAAGAGACAAACAGCCCCTTCCTATTAGTCGGAATGCGGACAGCTATTTCAGCTCCAGCTCCATCTTCTTTATCTTTTCCAGCGTATTGCCTGCTTCCATGGAGGGGAATACCTGAAGCACGCGTTGCAGGTATGCCTTAGCCTTGCCGTAGCTATTGGTGAACACGTCTGACAATCCGTTGCGATAGCGTGCATACTGCATCCTTGTGGGGGAAGTTATCTTTTTATAGTCTTCTTCGAGCTTCTTCTTATCCTTCTCGGCTTGGAGATAATAATAATTCCCCAAGAAGATATTGGCTTGGAGATTGTCGGCATCCAGCATCAATACCTTTTCATAGGTTTTTAAGGCATCTTTCTCCTTTCCCCGCATCATCTCCATTTCAGCACAAGAGACAAGTGCAGGTACGTCTTCGGGATGACGCTGCAAGAACTCCTTATAGAAGAGGTAGGCTTTATCGTAATTCCGCATTTCCTTGTAGTGCACAGCCAGCACATCCGCAAGACGAGGAGCCACCTCACTGCTCTTGTCCACATTGGTCCAGTAGAACATTTCCGTCCTATCCTCACCGGCATTTGCCGCCTGGCGAAACAAACTCACCGCATAGTCATCTTTACCCTCGGAAAGTGCATCGGACACTTTCGAAAGCAACTCATCTGCCGACTGTCCCCAGACAGACAGCGGACACATCAAGAACAAGGAGAAAAGCAACGTTAAGGTTTTCATTTTTAGTGTATATATATAGTTTAACAGCCCAATCAGTCTCATAGAAATCTACCTACAAAACTACGCATTTTTACGGTAACCATCAATAGTTGAAAGTAGAAAAATAGTTAACTTTGCCGACCTTAATGAATTAAATAATATAAATGAAGCCCAGAGACAGACAAATACTGCAAATAGCCTTACCTTCCATCGTATCGAACATCACCGTGCCGCTGCTCGGCCTGATTGATGTAGCCATCGTCGGCCATCTGGGTTCGCCCGCCTACATAGGCGCCATTGCCGTAGGTGGCATGCTGTTCAACATTATCTACTGGATATTCGGTTTTCTGAGGATGGGTACCAGCGGAATGACCTCGCAAGCATTCGGCAAGCGGGATTTACCGGAGGTGGTCCGCCTGCTGTTGCGTTCCGTGAGCATAGGCCTGGCAGTCGCGTTCTGCCTCATCCTGCTGCAAACGCCTATCAGGCAGGGAGCCTTCCTTCTCATCCATCCTACGGACGAAGTCAGAGAGATGGCAACGCTTTATTTCCATATCTGCATCTGGGGTGCCCCTGCCATGCTGGGGCTATACGGACTGACGGGATGGTTCATCGGCATGCAGAATTCGCGTATCCCCATGTATATAGCCATCACACAGAATGTGGTCAATATCATTGCCAGCCTCGGACTGGTTTATCTGTGTGGGATGAAAGTAGAAGGAGTAGCTTTGGGGACGTTGATTGCCCAGTATGCTGGCTTCCTGATGGGCATTGTCCTTTGGATGCACAACTACGGCAGGCTGAAAAGATTCTGGGAAATTAAAAATTATAAATTAAAAATTAAAGGGGGAGAAGGGGCAGGTATCTGGGAGAAAGGGGCGATGTTCCGGTTCTTCCAAGTGAATAGGGACATTTTTCTGCGTACCCTTTGCCTGGTGGCAGTCACGTTGTTCTTCACTTCGGCGGGAGCTTCGCAGGGAGAGATTATTCTGGCGGTCAACACGCTGCTGATGCAGCTCTTCACCTTATTCTCGTATGTAATGGACGGCCTTGCCTACGCTGGCGAAGCCTTAAGCGGCAGATACATAGGCGCACGCAACCGGGAAGCCTTTACAGACACCGTCCGGCACCTCTTCGGATGGGGAGCGGTGATAGCGGTTCTCTTTACATTGGTTTATGCGCTGGGAGGCAATGCCTTCCTCGGACTATTGACGGATGACAAAGAAGTGATAGCTGTTGCCGACACCTATTTTTATTGGGCGCTTGCCGTGCCCGCCGTCGGGATAGCCGCCTTCATCTGGGACGGCATCTTTATCGGTGCCACCGCCACGCGAGGAATGCTCCTCTCCATGGCAGCGGCAGCTGTCAGCTTTTTTATCTTATATTATGGGCTGCATCCCGTCCTGGCAAACCATGCTCTATGGCTTGCCTTCCTCACTTACCTGCTGATGCGGGGAGTGGTGCAGACAGGCTTGAGCCGGGAAGTCATCCGACGGGCATTTCCCAGCAAGAAGGAACCTGCTTGGCGTGAGGGGTAGGCTATGAACAATTTCAAGGGAAAAAGCATTATCTTTGTATCGCTATGACTGATATAAAATATGGATTCCACCCTCCAGAACAAGGCGTCAGGTAGCCAGTATACGGTGCCAAACAAGTTTCAACTTTTGGCACCATCGGTTTCAATGCGAGAAACCGACGGTTTCAAGTAGTGAAACCAACGGTATCTCGGAATGAGACTGACGGTATTTGCATTTGGAACCAAGTCACTCATAGCAAGAGTAATGACTTATACAAAATTGTTATGGCAGAAAAGAATATAGTTCAAGAGACATTTCCCGTATTGGGAATGAGTTGCGCCTCATGCTCCGCACGGGTAGAAAAGACGCTGAACCATCAGTCAGGTGTCAAGAAAGCGGTCGTAAACTACGCTTCGGCAACGGCAACCGTGGAATATGACCCTACGAGCTGTTCTTCCGAGACTTTGCAGCAGGCTGTGCAGGCGGCCGGATATGACTTGTTGATAAACCAGGACGGCAACACGCTCGAAGAGGCGGAAGAGGCCCACAACAAGAAATTCAGCGCATTGAAATTCCGCACAACCTGGGCCATCATCTTGTCTATGCCCGTTGTCATCATAGGCATGTTCTTCATGGATATGCCCCATGCCAATCCCATCATGTGGGCGTTGTCCACTCCCGTCGTATTCTGGCTGGGGCGGGGATTCTTCACCAGCGCCTGGAAACAATTGCAGCATGGCAGCGCCAATATGGACACACTGGTAGCCATCAGTACGGGGACCGCCTATCTGTTCAGCCTGTTCAACATGCTATTTCCGGACTTCTGGCTATCCAGAGGCATCCATCCGCATGTATATTTTGAGGCGGCAAGTGTCATCATAGCCTTTATCCTGCTGGGCCGCCTGCTGGAAGAAAAAGCGAAAGGAAACACCTCAACCGCCATCAAGAAACTGATGGGGCTCCAACCCAAGACTGTGACCATCATTGTGGATGAAGGACACGCTGTCCCTCACTCTTCCTTTGAGCGCGTTATCCCTATCGAGCAGATTCGCCCCGGAGACATCGTCCTGGTGAAGCCCGGAGAACGGATTGCCGTGGATGGCATCGTGACGGAAGGTAGCTCCTACGTAGACGAAAGTATGCTGAGCGGCGAACCGGTAGCAGTATCCAAGCACAAAGACGCCAAGGTCTTTGCAGGTACCATCAATCAGAAGGGAAGTTTCCGCTTCCGGGCAGAGAAAATCGGCACGGATACACTGCTGGCGAAGATTATACACATGGTGCAGGACGCGCAAGGAAGCAAGGCACCGGTGCAGCAGCTGGTGGACAAGATAGCCGGGATATTCGTGCCTACCATTATAGGCATCGCAGTGCTTGCCTTCATCGCATGGATGCTACTGGACGGAACCGGCGGATTCACCCACGGATTGCTGGCATTTGTCACGGTGGTCATCATCGCCTGCCCGTGTGCACTGGGACTGGCTACTCCTACCGCCATCATGGTAGGCATCGGCAAGGGCGCCGAAAGGGGCATTCTGATAAAAGATGCCGAAAGCCTGGAGATTGCCAAGAAGATAGACACCGTGGTACTCGACAAGACCGGAACGGTGACTGAAGGAAAACCGGTAGTCAGCAAGCTGATATGGAATACGCAGGCAATGACGCCCGGTACTGGCGCCACTGCAGGCAATGCGCTGTCGGACATTTTCTATAGTCTGGAGAAGCTCTCGGAACATCCGTTGGCAGAAGCCGTGGTGAACCACCTCAAGGAGTCGGCCTCCATAGACATTCAAGACTTTGAAAGCATCACCGGAAAAGGCGTGAAAGGACGGGCACAAGGCCGGACCTACCTCGCCGGGAACCGGAAACTGCTGGAAGAAAACCATATCGCCATCCCCCCCTCCCTGCAGGAAGAGGCAACCCGACTGACATCGGAAGCACAGACCGTCATCTGGTTTGCCGATGAAGAAAACGTGCTGGCAATAGCCGGAATTACAGACCGGATAAAGGAAACTTCCATCCGTGCCGTCAGCGAGCTGCACGCCGCCGGCATCGAAGTCCACATGCTGACCGGAGACAATGAGGCCACCGCCCGTGAGATTGCCCGCAAAGCAGGCATCGCCCACTACCAGGCCAGTGTATTGCCGCAGGACAAGGCTGCCTTCGTCAGCCGGTTGCAGGCAGAAGGCCGGAAGGTTGCCATGGTGGGCGACGGCATCAACGACAGCGCCGCCCTTGCCCAAGCCGACTTAAGCATCGCCATGGGTGGAGGCAGCGACATCGCCATGGATGTAGCCAAAATGACCATCATCTCTTCCGACCTGACCAAGATACCGGAAGCTCTCTGTCTGTCGCGTCTCACCGTCCGGACCATCCGGCAGAATCTCTTCTGGGCATTTATATATAATATAATAGGTGTACCCATTGCGGCCGGAATACTCTATCCCATCAACGGCTTCCTGCTGAATCCGATGATAGCCGGTGCGGCCATGGCATTCAGCAGTGTCAGTGTGGTGAGCAACAGCCTGCTGCTGAAACGGAAAAGAATACATGAAGGAGAAGAAAACAAAGAAGTTGAACCGCCAACAGAAACAATCATGAAGAAAGAATTCAAAGTAGAAGGCATGATGTGCAACCATTGCCGCATGCATGTAGAGAAAGCATTGAACAGTATGGAAGGCATACACGCCACCGTAACCCTGAACCCTCCGGTAGCCACCGTAGAGTTTTCGGACGGTGAAAAGACGCTCGAAGAACTGCAGAAAGTAGTGACGAAAGAAGCCGGCGACTACACACTGAAGGCATAAGTGTAGAATTCATACGGTTTTCATACAGAAAAGAAGGAGGAAATCAAAGTAAATATCTACCTTTGCGCGCTAATTTACAGATAAAGATATGAACGCAAAAGCCAAAGGATATATTTTAGGTTCCATCGCCGCAGCCTCCTACGGCATGAATCCACTGTTTGCCCTCCCGTTGTACAAGGCCGGCATGGACCCGGACTCGGTACTTTTTTTCAGATACCTCTTCGCCATCCCGTTGCTGGGCATTATGATAAAGGCGAGAGGGCGGTCATTCAAGATACAGCGGAAAGAAACATTTCCGCTCATCATCATGGGATTGCTCGTGGCCCTCTCCTCACTGACGCTTTTCCTGAGCTATAACTACATGGCCGCCGGCATAGCGTCTACACTGCTGTTCGTCTATCCCATCATGGTGGCGCTTATTATGGCCATGGTTTTCAAAGAGAAGCTGGCACTGCAAACCATCGTCTGCATGCTGCTTGCACTGGGAGGTATCGGACTGCTCTACAAGAGCGAGGACGGCAGCACACTGAGCCTGATAGGGACACTGCTGGTTTTCGCGTCTTCCCTTTCCTATGCCATATACATCGTGGGCATCAACCAGACATCGTTGAAAAATGTGGCTACGCTTAAAGTCACCTTCTATGTCCTTCTCTTCGGCCTATCGCTTTTTGTGGCACGCCTGCTCTATTCCGGCGTACTGAACACACCGGACCAGTGGTATCTGTGGGCCAATCTGCTTGCATTGGCTGTCTTCCCCACCGCCATATCCTTCCTCTGCACTACCGGTGCCATCCAATATATCGGCTCCACCCCGACCGCCATTCTCGGCGCATTGGAGCCCGTGACAGCCATCTTCTTCGGAATAGCCGTCTTTGGAGAAAGCCTGACAGTCAGAGAAAGCTTCGGACTGGTGATGATTATCGTAGCCGTAACGTTCGTCATCGCAGGAGGCAATATTACAAGCCAACTGGTCCGTTTCAGGAAACTGTTCCCAAGACTCCCGATAAGAAGCAAGAAAAGAAACTAATCCTATAAAACCATCACCAACCATGAAGAAAAGTCTCTACCTGCTTTTACTGCTGTTGTTTCCTATCGGGCTGCAGGCTCAGTCCGAGGTTATAGTACTCCACCCGGATGAAGGCAAAGCCGAAGTGAACGAAGCCGAATACACCAGAATTTTCCTGGCAGGCACCATCGACATGGGCAAAAGCATAGACTGGCAAAAGGCAACCTGCGACTGGTTCCGCGCACGCCCCCAAGGTAAATACATCCTATACAATCCCCGAAGGGACAAGGGACTCAGCGGCGAAATGTCCGACTTTGAACATCAAGTGAACTGGGAACTGGAACATCTGGAAAAAGCCGACCTGATAATCATGAATATCCTGGCAAGCAGCAAGTCCCCCATCACCCTGCTGGAGATGGGGCTGCACATGCGTTCGGGCAAATTGCACGTTATCTGTGAACCCGGTTTCTACCGCTACGACAATGTGCGGATTACTTGCAACCGCTATGGCGTTCCGCTATATCACAGCATGGACGAGTTCCTAAAGACTGTGCGTTAGGCAACTATCCTACCACATTCTGCTGCACTTTTCAGTTTAATTCTTTATCTTTGCTGCAAAGCAATATAACAAAACTATATATTATGGCAACCTATAAAAGAATCTTATTGAAACTCAGCGGCGAGAGCCTGATGGGTGAAAAGCAATACGGCATCGACGAGAAACGCCTTGCCGAGTACGCAGCTCAAATCAAAGAAATCCACGAATTGGGAGTACAAATAGGCATCGTGATAGGCGGTGGAAACATTTTCCGCGGATTGAGCGGTGCCAACAAAGGGTTCGACCGTGTGAAAGGCGACCAGATGGGAATGCTGGCAACCGTCATCAACAGCCTTGCACTCAGTTCGGCTCTGGTAGCTGCCGGCGTGAAGGTCCGCGTGCTGACTGCCGTACGTATGGAACCCATCGGTGAATTCTACAATAAATGGCGTGCCATCGAATGTATGGAAGCAGGCGAAGTAGTCATCATGTCCGCCGGTACAGGCAATCCGTTCTTCACTACCGATACCGGTTCCAGTCTGCGCGGCATCGAGATTGAGGCGGATGTCATGCTGAAAGGTACCCGTGTGGACGGCATCTACACCGCCGACCCGGAGAAGGACCCGACAGCCACGAAGTTCCACGACATCACCTACGACGAAGTGCTGAAGCGCGGTCTGAAAGTGATGGACCTCACTGCCACCTGCATGTGCAAAGAGAATAACCTGCCCATCATCGTTTTTGACATGGACACAGTGGGTAATCTGAAAAAAGTGATGCAAGGAGAAGAAATCGGTACACTGGTGCACAATTGAATGGAAAATGGAGAATAAAAAATGAATGTTATTTAATTCTTAATTCTCAATTTTCAATTTAATAATTATATTTGCAAAGTTTCAAATCAAAGCTATTTCAAAACGAAAATAATATGAGAGACGTAAAAGACATCTTAGACGAAGCGCAAGAAAGTATGGACATGGCCATCATGTATCTGGACGAGGCACTGGCTCATATCCGCGCCGGAAAAGCCGATATCCGTTTGCTGGACGGTATCCGTGTGGATTCTTATGGAAGTATGGTTCCTATCAACAATGTGGCAGCCGTAACCACTCCGGACGCACGCAGCATTGCCATCAAGCCATGGGATAAGAGCATGTTCCGCGTCATTGAAAAGGCCATCATTGACTCCAGTCTCGGCATCATGCCCGAAAACAATGGTGAGATTATCCGTATCGGCATCCCGCCACTGACGGAAGAACGCCGTAAACAACTTGCCAAACAGTGTAAGGGAGAAGGAGAAACTGCCAAGGTAAGTGTACGTAATGCACGCCGTGATGCCATCGACGCCTTGAAGAAATCCGTAAAGGACGGACTGGCCGAAGACGCCCAGAAAGGCGGTGAAGAAAAGCTGCAGAAGATTCACGACAAGTTCATCAAGCAGATTGATGACATGCTGGCTGCAAAGGATAAAGAAATCATGACCGTTTAATTAAGTTGAAAACGGAAAATGGAAAGTTGAAAATAAACCGATATACCAAGTATAGAAGCCTTTCAACCTTCCATTTTCAACTTTCAACTTTCAACTTTCAATTATTTTGAGGGGACTCGTTATAAAAAACACCGGAAGTTGGTACTTGGTACGGACTGACGACGGAAGGGAGATTGAATGTAAAATCAAAGGGAACTTCCGGCTGAAAGGCATACGAAGCACTAATCCCGTGGCTGTAGGCGATTATGTGAACATCATACTGAACCAAGAAGGTACGGCCTTTATCAGCGAGATAGAGGACCGGAAGAATTACATCATCCGCCGCGCCTCCAACCTTTCCAAGCAATCGCACATTCTTGCTGCCAACCTCGACCAGTGCATGCTCATAGTGACGGTGAACTATCCCGAGACCTCCACTACCTTTATAGACCGTTTTCTCGCCTCTGCCGAGGCATACCGTGTTCCCGTCAAGATTATATTCAACAAAGTGGATGCCTACAATGAAGAGGAACTGCACTATCTGGACAGTCTCATCAACCTTTACACCACCATCGGCTATCCTTGTTTCAAGGTTTCTGCCAGAAAAGGGGAAGGCATCGACACTATCGAGAAAGAACTCAAAGGACGCATAACCCTCTTTTCCGGACATTCCGGAGTAGGGAAATCGACACTCATCAAGGCAATACTGCCCGATATAGAGATTAAAACCGGAGAGATATCCACCTATCATAATAAAGGTATGCACACCACTACCTTCTCAGAAATGTTCCCGGTTCCGGGCAACGGATATATCATTGACACTCCGGGCATCAAAGGTTTCGGAACATTCGATATGGAAGAAGAAGAGATAGGCCACTACTTCCCGGAAATATTCAAGGTATCTGCCGACTGCCGTTACGGCAACTGTACCCACCGCCACGAACCCGGATGCGCTGTACGCGAGGCTGTCGAGAAGCACTATATCAGCGAATCCCGTTACGCTTCTTATCTGAACATGCTGGAGGACAAGGAGGAGGGAAAATACCGGGCTGCTTACTGATTTGTCATTTTATCACCTTTCCAATCCATATTCTTACACTTTTTAACTCTTTATCTTTTAAACTATTCTCTTTTCCCGTAGTCTAATCTAAGGCTGATTTTATTACTACTAATACTACAACATGAATAAGAGAGTTAAATGGGGCATCATTATCGTGATTGGTGCCGGACTGATTGGAGGAGGAATCTACTCCCAATTACCTAAAGAGAATGAAGAATTAGCCGCTGCAGACAAGGTGATGACCGGTCAACGTAGCGGTAAGAAAATTCTAAACGTAAACGCAAAAATAATCAAACCGCAACTGCTGAAGGATGAAATACAAATCAGCGGCAGCCTGCTGCCGGATGAGGAAGTGGACCTTTCTTTCGAGACATCCGGCAAAATCATAGAGATAAATTTTGAAGAAGGCAGCTTCGTCAAGAAAGGACAATTACTTGCCAAAGTTAATGACCGGCCGCTGCAAGCACAATTGCAACGCCTCGTCTCCCAATTAAAGTTGGCAGAAGACCGCGTGTTTCGCCAGAACGCCCTGCTGGAAAGGGATGCGGTCAGTAAAGAAGCCTACGAACAAGTAAAGACCGAGCTGGCCACCCTGAATGCCGACATTGACCTGATAGAATCGAACATCGCACAAACTGAGCTGCGTGCTCCTTTCGACGGTGTCATCGGTCTGCGCCAAGTCAGTGTGGGTACTTACGCTTCCCCTACAACCATTGTAGCCAAACTCACCAAGATTTCGCCGTTGAAGGTGGAATTTGCCGTACCCGAGCGGTATGCCAATGACGTAAAGACCGGCGCCGGACTGGACTTCACTCTCGAAGGAAAGCTAAATACCTTCCACGCCACGGTTTATGCACGCGAATCAAAGATAGACCCTACTACCCATACCCTGACAATCCGTGCACTTTATCCCAATGCCAACGGAGCTGTGCTTCCGGGCCGCTATGCCAGCATCAAGCTGAACAAGGATGAAATTCAGGACGCCCTTGCCGTACCGTCCGAAGCCATTGTGCCGGAAATGGGAAAAGACAAGATATTCCTCTATAAGTCGGGAAAAGCCCAGCCGGTAGAGATTACTACGGGAATCCGTACGGAAGCGGAAGTACAAGTATTGCAAGGCTTGCAGGCAGGAGATACCATCATCACCTCGGGAACCCTGCAACTCCGTACCGGACTACCGGTAACACTGGACAATATCAATTGACAACTGTCAATTATCAACCGTTAATTATCAATTGTAAAGAATGAATATATCCGAATTAAGTATACGGCGACCGGTACTCTCGACAGTACTTACCCTGATAATCCTGCTGTTTGGCTTCATCGGCTACAATTATCTGGGTGTACGCGAGTACCCATCTGTAGACAATCCCATCATATCAGTATCCTGCTCCTATCCGGGTGCCAACGCCGATGTCATCGAGAACCAGATAACGGAGCCTCTGGAGCAGAACATCAACGGTATTCCCGGCATACGCTCCCTCTCCAGTGTCAGCCAGCAAGGCTCATCACGCATTACAGTAGAGTTTGAGCTTTCCGTTGACCTGGAAACCGCCGCCAACGACGTACGTGATAAAGTGTCGCGTGCACAACGCTATCTGCCTCGTGACTGTGACCCGCCTACCGTATCAAAAGCCGATGCGGACGCCACCCCTATCCTGATGGTTGCCCTCCAAAGTGACAAACGTTCCCTACTGGAGCTCAGTGAAATAGCCGACCTGACTGTCAAGGAGCAGCTTCAGACTATTTCAGATGTAAGTAGTGTAAGTATCTGGGGAGAAAAGCGCTATTCCATGCGGCTTTGGCTGGACCCCATCAAGATGTCCGGCTATGGAATCACTCCTCTGGATGTAAAGAATGCGGTGGACAACGAAAACGTAGAGCTCCCTTCCGGAAGTATCGAAGGAAACACTACCGAGCTCACCATCCGTACGTTGGGTCTGATGCATACAGCCGAAGAGTTCAACAATCTTATCCTGAAGGAAGACGGTAACCGTATTGTCCGCTTCAGCGACATTGGACGTGCCGAACTGGGACCAGCCGACATCAAAAGTTATATGAAGATGAACGGTGTGCCCATGGTAGGTGTCGTAGTAATTCCGCAGCCGGGTGCCAACCACATTGAAATAGCCAACGCCGTATATGACCGCATGGAGAAGATGAAGAAAGACCTTCCCGAAGATGTTCATTACAACTACGGTTTTGACAATACCAAGTTTATCCGCGCTTCTATCGACGAGGTGAAGCAGACGGTGTATGAGGCCTTTGTACTGGTTATCATCATCATTTTCCTCTTCTTGCGCGATTGGCGTGTGACGCTTGTGCCATGTATTGTAATCCCCGTTTCGCTGATTGGAGCTTTCTTCATCATGTATCTGGCCGGTTTCTCCATCAATGTGCTCTCCATGCTTGCCGTGGTGCTTGCCGTGGGCTTGGTGGTGGACGACGCCATCGTGATGACGGAGAACATTTATGTCCGCATCGAGAAAGGGATGCCCCCGAAAGAAGCCGGCATAGAAGGAGCCAAGGAGATTTTCTTTGCCGTCATCTCCACTACCATTACGCTGGTGGCGGTATTCTTCCCTATTGTATTCATGGACGGTACGACAGGACGACTGTTCCGCGAATTCAGTATCGTGGTCTCCGGTTCGGTGATTATCTCCTCCTTCGCCGCATTGACTTTTACGCCGATGCTTGCCACCAAACTTTTAATCAAAAGGGAACAGCAGAGCTGGTTCTATCGCAAGACCGAACCTTTCTTCGAAGGGATGAACCGGGTATACAGCCAGTCACTGGCCGCCTTCCTGAAACGGCGCTGGATTGCCCTGCCCTTCACCATCGTCACCATCCTGCTTATCGGAGTCCTTTGGAATACTATCCCGGCTGAAATGGCGCCATTGGAGGACCGTTCGCAAATCAGTATCAATACAATGGGTGCCGAAGGAGTGACTTACGAATATATCCGCGACTATACCGAAGACATCAATCATCTGGTGGACTCCATTATCCCGGATGCAGAAGCGGTAACAGCGCGTGTATCCAGTGGTAGCGGTAACGTACGTATCACACTGAAAGACATGAAAGACCGTGACTATACCCAGATGGAGGTTGCCGAAAAGTTGTCGAAGGCAGTGCAGAAAAAGACCATGGCACGCTCTTTCGTACAGCAGTCCTCCTCATTCGGAGGACGGCGCGGCGGTATGCCCGTGCAGTATGTATTGCAGGCAACTAATATCGAGAAATTGCAGGAGGTGCTCCCCAAGTTCATGACGAAGGTCTACGAAAATCCGGTATTCCAGATGGCAGACGTAAACCTGAAGTTCAGCAAGCCTGAAGCGCGCATCAACATCAACCGTGACAAGGCGAGTATCATGGGCGTAAGCACCAAGAACATTGCCCAAACTCTGCAATACGGCTTGAGCGGACAGCGTATGGGCTACTTCTACATGAACGGAAAGCAATACGAGATATTGGGCGAAATCAACCGCCAGCAACGCAACAAGCCCGCCGACCTGAAAGGTATCTATATCCGAAGCGACAACGGGAACATGGTGCAGCTGGACAACCTGATAGAGCTGACCGGCGGTATCGCCCCTCCGAAACTGTACCGTTACAACCGTTTCGTGTCCGCCACCATCTCCGCGGGGCTTGCCGACGGGAAGACCATCGGGCAAGGACTGGACGAAATGGACAAGATTGCCAAGGAGACACTGGACGAGACCTTCCGTACCGCACTGACCGGAGACTCCAAGGAGTATCGCGAAAGCTCCTCCAGTCTGATGTTCGCCTTCATCCTTGCCATCGTGCTGATTTACCTGATTCTGGCCGCCCAGTTCGAGAGCTTCAAAGACCCGCTGATTATCATGCTGACGGTGCCTCTCGCCATTGCCGGCGCGCTGGTATTCATGTATTTCGGAGACATCACGATGAATATATTCAGCCAGATTGGCATCATCATGCTGATTGGTCTGGTAGCAAAGAACGGTATCCTGATTGTGGAGTTCGCCAATCAGAAGCAGGAAGCGGGTGAAGACAAGATGCGAGCCATCAAGGACGCCTCCCTGCAACGTCTGCGCCCCATCCTGATGACGAGTGCCTCCACCATCCTGGGATTGATACCGCTTGCCTACGCCACCGGCGAAGGCTGCAACCAGCGCATCGCCATGGGTACTGCCGTCGTAGGCGGCATGCTCATCTCCACACTGCTGACGATGTACATCGTGCCTGCCATATATAGTTATGTATCAACGAACCGAAGTAAACTGAAGACCGAATGAAACGCATTGTTTTAATTTTCATAGCCACTGCCTGCACAGCGCTGGACCTTTATGCACAGCCTGCGCCTACCTACACCTTGAAGTCCTGCCTGGAGCAGGGATTGCTGAACAACTACTCCCTGCGCATTGTCCGCAATGAAGAGCAGGTCAGCAAGAACAACGCCACACTGGGCAATGCGGGCTACCTGCCCACACTGGACCTCTCCGCCGGCTACAAGGGAACCATAGACAATACCGAGACCAAAGCCCGAGCCACCGGAGAGACAACCAAGGACAACGGAGTGTTTGACCAAACTCTCGATGCAGGCATCAACCTGAACTGGACCATCTTCGACGGTTTCAACATTACCGCCAACTACCAACGGCTCAAGGAGCTGGAACGCCAAGGCGAGACCAATACGCGCATCGCCATCGAGGACCTGATAGCCAACATAGCCGCCGAATACTATAACTATGTGCAGCAGAAAATCCGCTTGAAGAACTTCCGTTATGCCGTATCGCTATCCAAAGAGCGCCTGCGCATTGTGGAAGAGCGTTACCACATCGGTAACTTCTCGCGCCTGGACTACCAGCAGGCCAAAGTGGACTTCAATGCCGACAGTGCCCAATACATGAAACAGCAGGAACTGCTGCACACCTCACGTATCCAGCTGAACGAACTCATGGCAAACAAAGATGTAGACCAGCCGTTTATCATACAGGACAGCCTTATCAACGTGACCGCCGCCCTGAACTTCGAAGAGCTTTGGAACGCCACCCTGCAAATCAACGCCTCACTGCTACGTGCCGAACAGAACAATACCCTGGCCCGTCTGGACTACAAGAAAGTCTGCTCGCGCGACTACCCATACGTGAAGATGAACGGCGGATACGGCTACACCCTCAACAAGTATGACATCTCTGCCAACAGCCGCCGCAGCAACCTCGGTCTGAACTTCGGCGTCACGGTCGGCTTCAATCTGTTCGACGGCAACCGGCGCCGCGAACGCAAGAATGCCCGCATTGCCGTGCAGAACGCTCGCCTGGAACGGGAGCAACTGGAGCAAGCCCTGCGCGCCGACCTCAGCAACCTATGGCAGGCCTACCAAAACAACCTGCAAATGCTGAACCTGGAACGCCAGAACCTTGTGGCTGCCAAGGAGAACCACGAGATTGCCATGGAACGATATATGCTGGGCAACCTCTCGGGAATCGAGATGCGCGAAGCCCAAAAGAGTCTGCTGGATGCAGAAGAACGTATTCTCTCCGCGGAATATGATACCAAATTATGTGAAATCTCCCTACTGCAAATCAGTGGAAAAGTAGCGCGCTATATGGAATAAGCAATATAATCCGTACCTTTGCGCCCGGTTTATCAGAATTGAAGCACAATGGGATTATTCATCAGAAAGCCATTCGAGGCACTGCAAGCGGAGGCTAATGCCTCCGGAAAGAAAACATTGAAACGTGTACTTGGTCCGTGGAGCCTTGTTGCCCTGGGCGTGGGAGTCATCATCGGAGCGGGTCTATTCTCCATCACCGGAACGGTGGCGGCAGGCTATACGGGACCGGCCATCACACTGTCCTTTGCCATTGCCGCACTGGGATGCTGCTTCGCCGGACTATGTTATGCGGAATTTGCATCCATGATACCCGTAGCCGGCAGCGCATACACCTACTCGTATGCCACGATGGGCGAACTCATCGCCTGGATTATCGGGTGGGACCTGGTACTGGAATACACCGTAGCCGCAACCACGGTAAGCATCAGCTGGAGCCGCTATCTGGTCGTCTTTCTCGAGGGACTGGACATACATCTACCGCAAGCCCTCACCGCCTGTCCCTGGGATGGTGGAGTCGTAAATATCCCCGCCTTCCTTATCGTCGTGCTGATGAGCCTCTTCCTGATACGGGGTACGGAAGGCAGCTCCATCTTCAACGGCTTCATTGTATTCCTGAAGGTTTCCGTCATACTGATTTTTGTCATACTCGGCTGGAAATACATCAATACCGACAACTATACACCTTACATCCCTGCCAATACGGGCGTGCTGGGCGAATATGGCTTCTCCGGCATCCTGCGAGGGGCGGCCATCGTATTCTTCGCCTTCCTCGGGTTCGACGCCGTGAGCACAGCTGCCCAAGAGACGAAGAACCCGAAGCGGAACATGCCTATCGGCATTCTGGTCTCCCTGCTGGTATGCACCGTGCTCTATATGGTTTTTGCCCACGTCATGACGGGAGTGGCACACTACACCGCCTTCAGCGGACAGCAAGGCATTGCTCCCGTTGCCATAGCCATAGAGCACATGGGGCAGGCTGATGCGGCAGGTATCATCCAGCCGGACTATCCCTGGCTGAACCGTGCCATCGTGCTGTCCATTCTGTTCGGATATTGCTCCGTCATCATGGTGACGCTGCTGGGACAGAGCCGCGTATTCCTGAGCATGAGCCACGACGGGCTGCTGCCTCCTTTCTTCTCGCATATCAACGAAAAGTTCCGTACTCCGGCACGCAGCAACCTGCTCTTCATGGTACTTGTGGGCCTGCTGGCAGCTTTTGTACCCGCACGGCTGGCCGGAGAGATGACAAGCATCGGCACGCTGATGGCCTTCACGCTGGTCTGTGCCGCTGTACTGGTAGTACGCAGAACCATGCCTGACGTGCCCCGTTCCTTTAAAACCCCACTTGTTCCACTTATCCCCATACTGGGTATTCTTACTTGCCTTTGCATGATGTTGTTCCTTCCTGCCGATACATGGATACGCCTGGTGCTGTGGATGCTCATCGGTCTGGACATCTACGTGGGCTACGGCATGAAGCACAGTAAGCTGGAGCATGGAGGCGACACCCGCCACGGGCAGGTGACCTTGAACATGATTGGACTTATCCTTGCCGTTCTTTGTGTCATCACCGGACTGTGGCACCAACAGACTGTGGGATGGGGAGAAAGCAAAGTGCTGCTGATTATCTCGTTTGTTTTCGCATTCACGCACTGCGCTTACTATATGTGGAGAATCTGGAGGAGATAATAAGCCCTAAATCTCCTCCTTTAAAGATAAACAATCTTTCATCCAAACTACCCCAGCACCCACTTGGTCCGCTTCCCGAAACAACGGTATGCCATTGCCACCAGAAACCAGGAAGTACAGAAAGCGACGACTGCGGCACAAGGTATCTAAAGATAGATAGGAACATGGATAGCACGCATCAGGACTACGCTCGGTCCGGTAAAGAAATAGTGTATCATATAGACTCCAAAACCACAGAGCGTCAAGTTTGCCAATGCTTTCTTGATGCGCTCCGAACGGAAATTGGCCCGCTTGCAAAGCATAAACACAGGGATGGTCATCATTACTACATTCAGCGAACAGTAGGTGAAGAAGAGTTCGAGCATCTCATCCGTAAAATCCGGCAAGGAGGTCATACGACGGAAACCAAGGAATGTTACGGCATAGCCAATGGCAAACATGGGAATGCCGATGCCACAGAGTTGCCGGCCCGTCCAGTTATGGTTCCTCAGATAATGGCCCAACAATAGGTAGCCGTTAAAACCGGCAAAGTAATACAGCATACCGAACGAGTTCCACGAGCAAGTCCCCCAAAGGTACGGAGCGGCAAACTCGGTATAATAAGGCAGCAGCAGTGTCACTCCCCATGCTGCAAGAAACCATAGTTTGGCACGTTCCGAGGCCTTCTCCACCCATGCCGAGAATATCGGAAGATAGAGATAAAGCCCTATCAGCAGATAGATATACCACATGTGCACATCCAATAGAGAGAAATTAAAAGGCATTTCTGCAATATATCCCAGGCTCACTGCCAGAGACTGGCGCATCACTTCCTCACCCGAATAAGGGAAGAAATCCAGAATCACTTTCGGCTCCACTCCCAGCAGTCCCGTTATCCAGGGGAACAGATTGTAAATCACAGACCAGATGAGGAAAGGAAAGAATACGCGGGGGATACGTTTCTTGTAGAATGCCGAGGCGTCACCCCGTACCGGCAACAGCAATGCACCGGTAATCATTACAAAAAGCGGTACGCAAGGACGGAGCGCCGCACCGTAGACAGCTCCCCAGAACTTGATGTCAACAATGTCGGGCGATGTGCCCGGATAGAAGTTAAAAGGGTCTGTGCAATGGCAGCAAACTACTGTAAACATTGCAACAAGGCGTACCACATCCAGCCATACGATGTGTTGTGCCGGAGTTTGTCGTGTAAGAGTCAGTTCCATGTTTTATTAAATTGGTTGTTTGGAGGGCTAAAGATAAAGAAGTTAACTGAGAAATGAAAAGGAGAATGTAACAAAAATACGACAACAAACGAGTTTCAGTTTTATTCTCCTATAGAGAACAATCTGTTTTATCAAGGCAGAACAGAGTGTTCCAATAGGGAAGAACACTTTGTTCCAACATGAAAGAACAGTTTGTTTCAATAGGAAGAAACAATTTGTTTCAACATAAAGGAACAGTTTGTTTTGCTTGATGAAACAGAGTGTTCTATGCCGCGAAACACTTTGTTTTCCTCTACAAAACAAAAAAGCCGTAACAAGATTTTCTCCGTTACGGCTTTCCTTATATTATGCCTTTCTAAAAGGCTTCTGTTTTACTTGCTGCAATTCCAGGGCTTCAGTTGCTTGAAGAAGTCGTTGCCCTTATCGTCCACCAAGATGAATGCAGGGAAGTTCTCCACCTCAATCTTCCAGATAGCTTCCATACCGAGTTCGGGATATTCCACGCACTCAATGCTCTTGATGTTGTTCTGTGCCAAGATAGCGGCAGGACCACCGATAGAGCCCAAGTAGAA